>Ga0209489_110615_pt1 | contig 10194 bp, 8 predicted proteins | sample SiratrowhiteBW_FD_187527 | JGI IMG/M metagenome (GOLD analysis project Ga0209489, IMG submission 187527) | Root nodule microbial communities of legume samples collected from California, USA - Siratro white BW (SPAdes) (version 2) | ecosystem: Host-associated > Plants > Roots > Nodule | place: USA...
AAAAAAGGCACAAAATCTAAAAAATATGAAAATTTCAAAATAAGAAAAAATCAACACAAACAAACACCTACACCTTTTACATATACTATGATTTTTTGTAATGAAAATACATAATATCAAGGACAATCAATCCTTATTAGACCCAAATAAATAATTTCATACATATTTTATTAGTTGTAAAATTTAAGTAGCAAAAAAATAGCTTTTACATGCATATTTGTTAAAATTTTTAGGAAAGAAAATATTTTAAAAATTACATTAATTTTGCACTTTAATTAAAGGTCATCCTTGTAAGATGGGTGTTGTAGAAATCAACATTATTTAAGTCAACTTTATTTTTATCATTATCTTTCTAATTATTATCCTTATGTGCAATTTCACATTATTTTTTTTAAATTATTCTCTTTCAAATTAAATAATTATATAACAACATTACGTGAATATTTTTACTTTTTTTATATTAAATACTTGATAATTTAGTATGTTCATCAAATAATTGTCAAGTTAACTACATTATCTGTTAAAAGAATCCAATTAAAATTGTTAAAAATAATAAAACAGAATTGAGAGTAATTAAAAAATCATTAGATGAATAGAATATTGAGATTAATACTCGTCTTGAAAGAGTATATAAGTGAAAAGAAAATCACAACATTATTTTTATTTTTAGAAAGAACAAAACAAGAAAACAGTTTATTGCATGAAAAACCATATTTACACCTTATATTAATAATTAAAGTCCATCTAGATTTCTAACCTTCCTCTCTTGTAGGTCATATTAGATCTCTGCACACCACTTTCGCATAAATCATTCAACTTGAAACTCTCCACAGTGTTCCGTTGGTGGGTCTTTCATCTCTCACCATGGCCACCGGAGTGAACAGAAAAATCTCTGCTGCATCAGCTCGGGCTCACACCAGGAGGGCAAAGAAACCCAATTCCCCACAACTCCCATCAGGTCCCTTTTCGCAATTCCTTTCATTTTTCATCATACTTTCACTTTTATCGCATTTCAAGTTATAGAAATTATCTGGGTCGTTGTGCATCTTTTGTTAGACCTGAAATGTTAAGCCTTTCCCAGCGTTTCTTTTAAAGAATTCTGGTTTTTTAAGGTATAGATGATGTAGATTCCTTTGTTTGGACACGTAGAATGAACCCTTCATTATATTTCAACTTAATTTATTGCTTGCATTGCACCGGGGGAAGTATTAATTGTTTAATATTTTGATATTCCTTTCCACATATCTACATATCATTTTCTATTTAAGTTTAATTTTCATGAACTGTCAGTGTAAAACCTGTTGCGGGTTTAACCAATCTGAAATGATTCTCGATATAACCTCGAAAACTGTTATTATAAAAGTTGAATTGTACCGTACATACTTGCTAAATTGGTAATTGTTGATTTGATGGTCGTGTAATTAAGTCTTTACACCGACTATGTATTGTAATTAGATCCTTGTTAGTTATCAATGAGTTGGTCACTTTTCATTTTGTTCATTTCTTTCCTTTAGTAAGAGGCTTATTTATTAGTAAGCTGAAGTTAAGGGGATTAATGGTAGGAGTCTAACCTAAGCATTTGAAAGTAACTTGCTTTGATAATTGCCGACTGAATCAACCCTTGTTGGCTTTAGAGATTTTTATAGCTAGTCTTGCCTGCATTGGAGCATAGGGTAATTGATAAGATGTATTTTGATATTCTTATGCTTGACTTGTTGACTGCAAATTGTTATTTAACCTTTTAGTTTTAACTTGTATTTATCTGTTTTTTCAATTTGGCATCTCAATCTACCAGGAATTCTTGGAACAGCACTAGCAGTGTTGTTTATCGGGTTTTCAGTTTGGGCTTATAAGGTTATTCAACCTCCCCCTCAGAAAATATGTGGCACTCCTGATGGACCGCCTATAACAGCACCAAGAATCAAATTAAGAGATGGAAGGCATTTGGCATACAAAGAGCATGGTGTTCCAAAAGAAGAAGCCATGTATAAAATCATCTTAATCCATGGTTTTGACAGTTGCAGGCATGACGCCGGGCTTGCTGAAACCCTATCGCCTGTAATTGTTAATATTACATTGCTCTCCCTTTCATAGCATTATCTAATATCTTTTGTTGTTTGTACTATTATATTTGAGATGATTTTTTCCAGGATATTGTTGAGGAGATGGGGATCTACATTGTCTCGTTTGACAGACCTGGTTATGGGGAAAGTGATCCTGATCCAAATCGCACATTAAAAAGCATTGCTTTAGATATAGAAGAGCTTGCAGATCAGCTGGTGTTGGGGTCCAAATTCTATGTAGTGGGTATCTCCATGGGTGGACAAATTGTTTGGAACTGCCTTAAATACATACCTCACAGGTATGACTTATTAAGGGTATTTTTAGTTTTGTAAACACAAGTTTTTTTGAAAAATTTCACTAATAATGTTGCTTGTTGCATTATTAGTGGTGTGAGATACAGCTGTTAACCTCTCTTCAAAAGTAATTTTTCAATGCTGACAGGTTGGCCGGTGTGGTACTCGTTGCCCCAGTTGTCAACTACTGGTGGCCTGGTCTTCCTGCAAACTTAACTACTGAAGCCTATGGCCAGAAGAAAATACAAGACCAATGGGCTCTTCGTGTTGCACACTACTTACCGTGGCTAACTCACTGGTGGAACACTCAACAATGGTTCCCTGGATCTGGTGTAATTGCTGGGAGTCCAGATATACTTTCTCGTGAAGACAAGGAACTTCTGCCAAAGATGTCCAATAGAAAAAGTTATAGAGTAAGTATCCAGCCTTTAGGTGATTACAAAATTGTGTTTGTTTGCTGAATGCAATTCACTCTGGTATGTTGACTTCCAAGTTCCAATAGAAAGTGTTTTTTCATTTTTTTTCTTATTGTTTAATTTAGCATGTGGATTTTTGCATTTTTTTTAAGTTGGTCGTATACAATTCTCACCACCTAATTTTTCTGAATTTTCTGTACTCATACTCCGTGTTTTTGTTTTTGATGTTATACTGATAAAAATAGTTTTGTGGCTCTTGGAATTAATAGCGACAATAGTTTGTCTTTGGTTTCAGATATTGAAAGATATATATTAGACAAAAATATAGACAGGAGTGTTTAAACTACGATCGTTGATCCATTATGTTGGTATCAATTTTGGAACAGACAACATTTATAGGCAAGCATTAGAATTCTAAACAATACCTTGTTTCATAGCACAAGTATTTGGTTCGGTTCATGCTATTCATGCATGGACAGTCGTGGGAAAAAATGCCTCAAAATTCACTTTAAAGGTTTATAAACTTTTTTTTGTTTCTTTTATGGTGTTTGACATATATAGAATATATAGCTATTCAAGTGTTTACCTTGTATAATTATTAACTATAGTTTGATGCATTTTGTAATAATCAATCAAATAACATTGATATATGATAGAAAAACTTAGCCTTTATCTGTGAATAGCACAGGATAAATTCACTTCATGGTTGAAACTTGATATCTGTTTACATGATACATCTTATTCAAATTTAAGGTTGCATGAGAAATATTCTGAAGCAATTTTTATCAGAGAAGGAAAATGCTTGTTTGTACTCAAGACTTTGGTGCATTACCCCTGTTAGATAACTAGGATCCTCGTTCTCTTATCTTCAAAATTACCTAAGCAAGTTATAGAGATAATTATTAGAGCACGCTGCCAACGTGACCTGTTTAACTTGGCATAGCAGGTAAATCAAACTTGATGTTGTTATTAATTTTGATTTGTTACTTTTCTCCCTGCATCCATGGATAACGTCCCCATTGTTTTCATGGATAATATCTCTTAAAGAGTTGTCTCAGAATTTGTGATGGATCATTGAGTAACAAAATGAATTTTGAAGGCTCCATTGTAATTATGGGATGTGGAAATTCTACAACTCTGTTTGTCATTTCCTTGTTGAAGCACTGCACAATGACATCATTCTGTCTAGGTAGTTTATCCAACACACTGAGGAAAGAAGTGTACTGTGTATGATCGTGTTGAACCAAGACATTTGTTACTTGTGTACGCTGTTTGACTTGATAATGCTTTGTTAGCATGTCCTTTTGTTTGGATATTTAATTTCACAGTCACGCATCTAATGGTAAAGCAAATTTTCACTTCTATAAGCAAACCTTATGGAAAGCTTTCAAATTTCATCCACTATAGGAACTAATTCTGGAATTTGGTTCATTTGAAAAGTGGCTGATTACTTGAGCATTGAATTTGATTAGCCTCATTTTAACTGAGCATGTTCTACTGTGTAATTTCTCAGTTTCTTACGTCAATTCGTGATAGAAATTTATAAGTTGTTTTTGTGCTGCTTCTATAGGCACAGATAAGACAGCAAGGTGAATATGAAAGCATCCACCGTGACTTAATTATTGGATTCGGTAAATGGGAATACAGTCCCCTTGATCTTGAAAATCCATTTCCAAACAATGAAGCTTCTGTCCATATTTGGCAAGGAGATGATGATCTAATGGTTCCAGTTACTCTGCAACGATACATAGCGGAAAAGCTTCCATGGATTATCTATCACGAACTTCCAGGTTCTGGTCATTTGTTTAGTCATGCTGATGGTATGAGTGACACTATCATTAAGTCCCTTTTACTTGCGAAGTAGGCTTCTTCTATATTGATTACTGTCTATCTCAGGTCAGTTTTGGCATTTGACATCTCAGTTTTAGAGAATTCAGACTGTTGAAAAGAATGATGTATGATCAACTTTGACGAACATTGAGTGCACTTAATGGTAGGGAGAGATCCGTTTACTTAATAATTGTATGAACTTTGTTCTTGTACGTGTGAAGTTGTTTTGCAGAAGCTGGTTTATTTCTCTAAAGCCTCACTAAGTTACTCTCAAGTTGACACAATGGAAATATGAACATTGAGAAGTTTTCTTTTGGCAAAATTCTTTTTCAGCAAGATGAATGATATGACGATGTTTATGTTAATAATTAGGTCCTAACTGCTATATTCTAAATATTGCTACTGACACAATCTTTCTCTGCAATGTGATTGCCCGTATGGCTGGATGTGTTTGTGTTAAAATTCGACCACTTTAGCTACTGCCATTTTAGTAATTGGTGTATAATACATGAAAATAGAATGTATACATAGCAAAACTGTTTTATAATCTCAGTTATTCACAAAGTTGATTGATTTTACAATAATTATCTTGAAAGTGATACTTATGCTTTGAGTTGATTGACAAATTCTAAAATTTCTTGTCAAACAATGTATACTCATTATGTTCGCAATGGCACAATTCTCATCTACGCCCAATGGGGTCGGCTTCTTGGGGGCTTTATGCGAGGAATCAATTATCTACATTGGGGAACTGCTTCCTGCACCCCATCAATGGTTGTACAAAAACTCTAATCCCTTTATATATTAACTCAGAGGGGTATTCTGTCATTTCCTTTCATTGATAGGGTGCAGGAAGCATCTATGGGATGCACGAAGCAATTGCCTCTACATTGTGTGTGTACCAATTTTGATATAGCTTTTTCTTTCTGCACCCACATTACTACCTGCACCCCCATAATCTTTAAAATAATTATTTTACTTTTCATGTTATATTTCAATGGACTTTCAAATTACTTATTTTGGAAATATTCTGAAACTAGGTTTCTAAAATAGGTTTTGTGAAATGAGATGTTTTCCTAAATGAGTTTTTAGGATCAATTTTCTAATATAAGCTTTTTGAAATCTTATATTAACAAGTTTTTCAGAATGTATATATTTTAGATTGCACGTTCTGAAACGTATTTCTGAATTTAAAAACCAAGTTAAATACAGAGCTAGCGAGAGAAAAGAAAAAAACACTGGAAAGACTTATCTCTTCAACGACGATGCAATGACTGTAATCAATATAGTTCCAGCAGATTCTTCCACTTTGCATCACTAACCAATATAGTTCCAGCAAATTTTTCCACTCACTAACGGAGGAAGAAAATTTCAAAGGAGTGCAAGCATGGGATGTAGCAGACAAAGAAGAGGTGGGGAAAAATATGATAATGTAGATTAAATATAAATATAAAAAAGGAGTAATTCGGTCCTTTTGTTAACAATACGAGGTGCAGTTTAAATTTATGGAATTGATGACATATAGATACATAAATGCCAAAAGAAAGAAAAATTAAGGTAGACACTAAAATGATATTTGAATGTTTGTGTCTTAATCGTATAAAATTTTACACTTTTAACCAGTTAAAAATTATGATTGATATAACTTTTAAGATAGCTATTACGAAAACAGCAATTTTATAATTGAATAACACATCAAACTATTCTACAGTATAAATACGTATAAGTTGTGTTGTTCTTTAAAATAATAAAAGATAGTTAACATCTAAAATTCTGAAGTGAACACCTATCATCATCCAAAGCAAACAGGACCATAAATTATTGTGAATAATGTTTCCAATCCCTTGCACCCTTTTTCTTGTCACGTGTACGGCCAAATATAATGTCAGAAGAATTCAGAAGTAAAATTGTAGTCTACGAAAGAAATGAATGCAGTTGATAATTTGTGCGTGTTGCTGGTTGTCTCACGTTGCATACACCTTTTGCTTTTCTCTTTTGTAATCAAAGCCATGTCCTCCACTTCCCCACAAAAGGATAAAAAAATGTTGGTTTTCGCATTAATTTATAGATTTTGAAGCTTAATAATGTGGGGTGCTTGTGAATGACTTTCAATAGCTTTCTGAACCCTTTTTTTTATTCTTTTAATTGGCAAAGTCTTATGATTGCTATCATCTCTTGCAAAAACGCCTATGAAAGCTTTTTGAAGTTGTTGTGTGTAAAAAAATTAGTTTGCTACATATTAGGTCTATTTCTTGTCTTCAATCACACCACCATGTGCCTAACATCCACCGATCTTCATTGCTTCCATCACCACCCAATTTATGCATTTTTTAATGTTGTTTTTTAATATACCTTTTTTATTAGATTATCGACACAAGATTCTAATTTTAATGGAATAAATTAAAAGCATTTTATAACTACATAAAAATCTTCTCTCTTCTTTTTGGGTACAATCTCTTACAATATTATAACATTAAACTTATAATTATGATAGCTCTTATAAAAGTCCACAACTTATTCTTCTTTTATAATAATTCGTTATTAGATTATAATATATATATATATATATATATAGAGAGAGAGAGAGAGAGCCTTTTTTAACTACATGTTACACTTCCGTGTTTAATTTCTATAACTGAAGTGTAGAAGATTACACAATTTAATTATTCAGAAATATTTAAGTATAAATATATAATAGTTATTATGAATGATAATTTGTGATTAAATTATATACACACTCTATTTACTCATTTTTATGTTATTAATTTTATAGGGAGAGGGGAAAGAATTATTTGCTGCTTCATGGGGTTTCAATACAGTGACCAAGCTGCATTTCATAGTCTTTATATAGTATATCACACTACAATGAGACACAAAAAGTGGGAGAAGGGGTTGAAAACTCTTAAAAATAAAGAAATAAAAAAGCTTAAACTCCATGATATGACTCAAACCCTAAAAGGTAAATGGAGAAACTGAAGCTTTACTAGTTATCTACCTTGCAGTCTTGGGATCAAACTTTTTCCTCAAGGTCCCAATCTGCTTAGAACTCAATCCAAAAGCCTTCTGCAGAAGCTCTTCATCAATCCCTGAACCAAACACAGCAGACGGTATCTTCTGAATACCAGGGTTTTGGCTATTGAAGCTTCCAAACAAAGTAGCAGGTTCATCACCAACATTCATCATGAAGTGCACTAGCCCTTTAGGGAGCACCATGACCTCTCCTTTTTCAAGGACTCTGGCAAACACCCTATTGCTTGAATCAACAAAACCTGCGTACACTTTTCCTTGCACCACATGAACCAGCTCTGTGGCTCTGGGGTGAAAATGTGGCGGGTTGATGCCCCCAACTTCTATGTCTGCACGTGCAAAAGACAAGCCTAGAGTGTTGAGCCCTGGAAAATTGGTAGGGCTTGCTGACACCACTGATAGGCCTGTGTCTGAGAATGTTCCAGAGGCTTTTAAACCGGAGAAGACAAAGTCCTCAGTGGTGGCCTCGGAGGAGTTCTTGCATGGGAGAATGTAGTGGTTTTCATGTGCTGTTTTGATGGCACCAAATCTAGGGTTTGGTATGCAGAAGTCCTGAACTGGATCAGGGTCAGAGGCCAAGGTGATGCCTCCACAAAGGGAGAAAATAGCAAGCAAAAGCCAAAGGGTGTTTTCTGAAGACATTTTTCTCTTGTTCTTTTGCCTCTTTCCTTTTTGGTTGCTAACTTGTGTGTTGAAGAAAGAGTGAGTTGAGGTGGCTTATATAGAAATGAAATGGTTGTTTTATGTAATAGTTTCAAATGTTTAATAAGATCTTTTACTAAACTACACTACGCTCTTGGAATGATTACATGGTAGCATAATAACATGCAAAATATTACAGGATCTTAGGCACATATTGCAATTAATGCTTCTTTTTAGCAAAAACAAATATGTTTTTGTTAGTACAATTTGTTTCAAACTTGTATTTTATCTTTATATTCGAATTCACCAATCAGTCGTTCAATTTTTTAAATTTAATATTTTTATACTTAAACTTAACCTTTAATAACAGTTTTTTAAGGTAATAAATAGACTAAATTCAAATATTATATACTTGATACTATTTTTATATTAAATTTAATATTTGAAAACGCTTTTTAATGTTACAAAATTAATTAATAAATATATATATATATATTTAAAAAATTAAGAGAAAATTAATCAAGTTTTTCAAGTAAACAGCCAATTTAAATTTGAAAATAAATAAATAAATATAAATGTTGAAAAAAATAATTTTCTTATCTTTTGGTTTCAAAAGTAATAAAATGAGACACAGCTTCAATATTACCGAGCTACAAAATTTATAGATATAAACTACAAAAACTTTTAGCCAGTCGTGATTTACTCGTCTAGTTTCTCAGCATTTGAAGATTCCTTGAAGATAACTTAATAACATAATGACTCAAACTTTCTTATAGAAAATGATATTAACTTAATTCAGATTAAGTGATGTTTCTAAGCCATGATTCTTGCATATATATATATATATATATATATATATATATATATATATATATATATATATATATATATATATATATATAAGGTCCAACGTACTTATGTTAAAACTTTATTTCAAAAACATTATTTGCTGTATTATAATATACAATACTTCTTAATTTAACTTAATTAAAAGTGGTTAAATCATATGCTAGTCCACGCGTTGCATAAATCGGCGCCGACAATAACCATGATTAGAATGATTAATTAGGAATCTGTTTTGTTCAAAGTAAAACATTGAATATTCATGCTGATAAAAAAATTTGAATATTCATGTGCTTGTGCCATCCATTGATTGTGTTGTGCTGTTCTCATTGCTTTGCTTGTGTTTGAAGAAAGTTGGCAAACAAAAATTATGAAATTTAATCTACGCATTGGTGACGTAATTATTTGTCAGCAATATGTTATCACTGTTCAGTTTCTACAACATCACTCACATTACTAAATTTTAGGTATATTAAGCAATTTTAGATTCTCAAGACTGATTTGGATTGTCCTATTCCCACTTTTAACTGACAGAAGAATTGAGATATGATTCACGAATGAATCACACTCATAAAAACGCATAAGGTAAATAGACTAAAGAATAAGAATCAAAACTCGCAACTTGACTTTTAGGAGCAAAAGACTTTGATTTATTTTATTTTACTAATCACTTTTATTAACATTTTATATATTAATAAAAAATTTAAATATTATTGAAAATTTTCAATAACAATTTTTTAATAAAAATTTAACATTATAAAATATTGATAAAAAAATTTAGTAATATTTTTTCAATAGAAAAATAATATTATAAAAATGTTACTAATAAATTTTAGAGTTTTTTTCAGTAGAAAGATAATATACTAACAATGTTTCTTAAATATTTTAGTAATATTTATTCCGTCAAAAGTAACATAATTAAATTATTATTAATTTTTTAGTGAATATTTTTTAAATAGAGAAAAAATATTGTCAAAAGCTTGTACTGACATTTTTTTAATAGAAACAACATTTCAAAATTGTTACTAATTTTTTTTTTTTTGAAATATTCAACAAATATTATTCAGTTTTTTTTTTTT
>Ga0209489_110616_pt1 | contig 10191 bp, 14 predicted proteins | sample SiratrowhiteBW_FD_187527 | JGI IMG/M metagenome (GOLD analysis project Ga0209489, IMG submission 187527) | Root nodule microbial communities of legume samples collected from California, USA - Siratro white BW (SPAdes) (version 2) | ecosystem: Host-associated > Plants > Roots > Nodule | place...
GGGGCTTCTAATGTAATGGGCCATGGCATAGGAGCGGTGCTCATCTCCCCAGAGAATCAGTATATACCTGTGACAGCAAGATTGTGTTTCGATTGTACTAACAATATTGCAGAATATGAAGCTTGTGCTATGGGAATTCCAGCGGCCATTGAATATAGAGTTAAGATCTTAGAAGTTTATGGCGATTCAGCTCTGGTTGTCCACCAGATAAAAGGCGAATGAGAGACTAGGGATCAAAAGTTGATTCCATATCAAGCATATATCAAGGGATTGATGGAATACTTTGATGCTATAACATTTCATCACATTCCATGAGAAGATAATTAATTGGGTGACGCTCTTGCTACTTTGTCGTCCATGTTCGAACTAAACCAAGAATGAGAGTTGCCTCCAATCAAAATGAAGAGTCACGAACATCCGGCTTACTGCAACTTTATCGAAGAAGAGCTAGATGGCAAGCCTTGGTATTTTGACATTAAACGATACCTCCAAAGTCGAGAATATCTGGAATCAGCCACTGAAAATGATAAGAGAATGTTGAGAAGGTTAGCCTCTGGTTTTGTACTAAACGGAGAAATTCTGTATAAACGGAATCACGATATGGTACTACTTCTATGTGTGAAGGCAAAAGAAGCCGAGTTGATATCGCAAGAAGTGCATGAAGAAGCTTTCGAAACGCACATGAATGGGCATTCTATGGCTAGGAAGATACTAAGAGCTGGTTATTTTTGGATGACAATGGAAAATGATTGCTGTAAACATGTGAGAAAGTGTCAGAAATGTCAAATATATGCTGATAACATTAATGTATCACCAACTGCATTAAATGTTTTATCCGCACCCTGGCCTTTTCCCATGTGGGGTATAGACGTCATTGGAACTATTGAACCGAAAGCATCAAATAGACATTGCTTCATACTGGTGGCCATTGATTGTTTTACCAAGTGGGTGGAAGTCGCATCTTATGCCAATGTAACTAGGAAAATGGTGGTAAAGTTCATAAAGAAGGAATTGATTTGCAGATATGGAATTCCCGAAAGAATTATCACTGATAATGCCACCAATCTGAATAATCAGATGATGTTAGAGCTGTGTGAAGAGTTCAAGATTAAGCATCATAATTCTTCTCCTTATCGCCCAAAGATGAGCGGTGGAAGCGGCTAACAAAAATATAAAGAAATTAATTCAGAAAATGGTGGTAAACTATAAAGATTGGCATGAGATGTTACCGTTTGCCTTGCACGGATATCGCACTTTTGTGAGGACTTCAACGGGAGCAACACCTTTCTCGCTTGTGTATGGGATGGAAGCAGTGCTACCATATGAAGTGAAAATACCTTCTCTCAGAGTATTGATGGAGACCAAATTAGAAGAAGCTGAGTAGGTTCAGGCAAGATATTATCAACTCAATCTCATTGATAAGAAGACGTTAGCTGCTATATGCCATGGACAATTATACCAAAATAGAATGAAGAAGGCATTCGATAAAAAAGTTCGTCCGCGAGAGTTGCGTGAAGAAGATTTGGTGGTTAAAAAGATCATATCTGTTCAGAAGGATCATCACGGTAAATGGATGCCGAATTATGAAGGTCCCTATGTCGTGAAGAAGGTTTTCTCTGGAGGGGCGCTAATTCTCACAAGAATGGATGGGGAAGAGTTACCGTTATCGGTCAACTCTGACGCAGTTAAAAAGTTTTATGTATAATATGATTTCATAGTTTGGGGAGTTTAATATTTTTGGGTATTGAAATTTATGCATTGAAATTGTATCTGTATTATCTTGTGATGAAATGAAATTTTCTTTTGAATTCTTTCTTATGCATTTTGATTGCTAAATGTACACCATAGGTTGTCTACAAGATTTTCTCGAGGTCTGAAGAATGTCGTGGGATGAAAATAATAAAAATTGCACAACAAATCATGTTTATGAAATCATTGAATTTATTGATAAAAATAGTAAAAAGGTTTGACGCAATTTTAAAACTTGGCATAGAAAGTTGATTTCTTTCATAATAGCATATTGGCATGCATGTGTTGGATTCCCCTTTTGAGCCTTTCATCCAAAAGAGAAAGCATTGTGCCTTAGTAACATGTTTGTTGCCTACTAAAATTAAGAGAAAACATCATATTAGGGCAGTCAATCAGATTTTTCACGCGGCTATGGATTTCAAGTTCTTTTCGCTAAAGGCATTCAAAAAAAAAATCAAAAGAAAAAGAAATAAAAGTCCGTTAGATTGAAAACCAGCAGAGGACAGTCTAAGCAAAAGATAGGACGACAAAAAAAGAGAAAGATAACAAGTATTTGGAATCGCTGGAATTTGTTGCGGGAGTTAATCTCTCTAAAAATCAAGCAATCATAATTCAAAATGATATATGACCATGTTTGTTTATCTTGAAACATCAATAAAAATTTCATTTTACCCTCTTTGGGCCTGAAAACTAGAAATTTCTTTCAAAAATACTCTAAACAAAGATCATCAGCATGTTGGAATTTAGTTCAGGATAAGAGGTCTATAAAAAATAAAAAATAAAAAGTATAAAAAAATAATAAAAAAAGGGGGGCGCATCAAAAGCTCCCAAGTCAGAAATTGAGAAAGAGAAATTCGAAAGGAAAATATGTTTCCTCAAGGATGACTTGCAAATAAAAAGAAAAAATGTGATTTCAGCAAGAACAAGAACTGCTCCGTACAATACTTGGTTGATGGTCTTTGTTATAAAAATGATAATAACCGGTAAACAGTTTTTGAGCCTGTATATCCTTTTTCTTCAAAACCTTTTAAATCCTGACCACGTTACAAGCCATGTAAAGTGCATATTGATTGAAGAATAATTGTCGATGATTTTCCCAGAGAATAACCTTGCAACAGAGGAATGCGGTTGCCAATACAAGTCAAGTTGTAAGAAAAGTGCCGTTTGCGGAAAGGACGATACAAATTTGCCAGCTGAATAAGAGTGAAATAGTGTTATTAAAGCATAAATACTGGGGCAATCCTTTCTTATATGTGTCTTTCCCATATTTTTTTTCCATCCTAGCCTGAAATAGTCATTGAAATCGGGGACACTTCCATGTGATTCAATCAGTATCAGTTCTTTTTCTTAAGTATGCAACTTTCTCCACGGAAATTGCATTACCCCGATTTCCCACTAAATCTTTTTTACCCATCTAACCTAACAAAATTGGCTACCCCTTTGAACCTTAATTTTCCATTTTTCAAAAAAAACTGGGGCAACTCTGCTCATTTATGGTCAACTCTCAAAGAGTATGAAAGACTTAAAATAAAGTTACCCCCCATACTTAGGGCAATTCCATTGCCTATTTGAAGTTTAACATTTCTTTACTGTATGTTTGTTTATCCACCCATTCCGACACATATGCATCAAATGTTAGAATTGATCTTATTAATAATTTTGTGTCAAGCGTTAAGATTTGTGAACTTTTTTCCCAAAATGAAAGTTTAAAGTTCAATCAATGAATTCTATGATTCTATAAAAATAGTTGGTTTAAAGAGAGGAGCAAAATAGCAAATCAAAATCCTCAGGCATTAAAAGTAAAAAAATCTCATGTGAGTCAAAATTCCATGCATCAGCATAAAGCCATGCATTCATTCCCCAGTGAAAAAGTCAAACTTGCCAAACGTTTAAAATATATCATGCATTCATAGATGCATTCAAAGCCAAGGCAAATCATAGATTTTCATGCATTCAAACATGTAAAAAACGTCATAAATTGAATTTTAAAAAAATGATTTCATGATCCTCTGATACATGATCTAGTGAAAGATTATCCCCTGATTCAAAGTTTTGATATGTCGATCCCCTGCAGAAGCAAGGTCACATTTGATTTTAGCACTTGATCCCCTGCAGAAGCAAGGTCTTGGCCATTATTTACTTTTTGACTCCCTGCAGAAGCAAAGTCACATCTCTTCTTTAATATGTTGATCCCCTGCAGAAGCAAGGTCACATTTGATTTTGGCACTTGATCCCCTGCAGAAGCAAGGTCTTGGCCATTATTTACTTTTTGACTCCTTGCAAAAGCAAAGTCGCAACTTTTCCTTGAGATGTTGATCCTCTGCAGAAGCAAGATCTCCGCTTTTGTTTTCAACACATGATGATACCCGAACAAAACCAGTGTCTCTATCTTTACTTGAGGTTTTACTTTGATAACATGAATTTTTCTCAAATTTTTCATATTTTCATGTAAAACTTAAGTAAAGAGGGACAACTGTCAACACCCAATTTTGTCCGCATAATCTTTTAAATTAAAAATACGATAATAAAATAAAATAAAGAAATGAAAAATGAAAAATGAATAAATAAATTTTTTTAAAATTTTTCCATTACAAAAAATAATTAACAATAAACAACGAAAATAACAAAAAAATATAATAAAAATATAAATTGAAAACAACAGAACCTAAAAATAAGGAAAAAATAATAATAATAAAATAATAAGAAAAGAAAACTGTTTTCAAACTGTTTCCTTCATTTACACATTCAAGATAATAAAAATAATAAAAAAGAATGAGTCAACTGAAGTACTCTCCCATGTTCTCACTCCTTAACTCCACATATTGTTTTTTTTTTTCAAAATATATATATATATAAAATAATAATTTTGAAACTGCTCATATAACAACCCACTTTCTCCACCACATAAAAATAAAATTAATAATGAGTAATAAATTATGACCGTTTTGAAATGGCTTAATCCCTCATTCCTGGGTAGATTCATCTTTAATATTAAATAATATTTTAAAAAGAAATAAACAATAAGAATGGGTCAAAGAGTGATAACTGCTCTGAACCACATTAATTTTAAATAATAATAATAATAATGAAAAGAAAAAAAGGAGAGATATGTTAAGGAAAGAAGGAAAAAGAAAAAAAATTTCATGGATCATTAGTGACAGGGAGTGAAGGAAAAAAGGAGCAGACAGAAGAAGCAGGTATGTTTTCTTTTACAAATTTGCTTTTACTCTCATACTTCATATCATGCATTTCAAAGTTTTACTATGCACCCACTTCATAAAAAAAATTATTACGACATGCATAGCATTCTACACCCGACCTGCACCTCGCTCCCACCATCCACTAATCATCTCCCACAAGCCCCATCATATATACACTTCCACGTAACCTAGCTACCATGCGCCACCGAAAACCATCCAATAAAACAACCACCGTGCGCCACCAACAGCCACCATTTACCTCCAAAAATAGCCACCATGTAGTCCCTTTAATCCCAACAAGATGCACCCAAAACAGCAGCCAAACAATACGCAAAACAACACCATTTTACCCCAAAAACAACACCAGTTTTCTCTCCACGACAGCACCATTTTGCATTCAAAAACAGCGCCATTTTCTCACCAAAACTGCACCACTTTGCCTTCAAAACAGCACCCAAAAATGACACCACTTTACCTTCAAAACAACACCGAAACAACCATGAAAAAACCACAAAAACAGTGCAAAAAACGCCCCGTCGACGCCACCGTCGTCGTCGACGGCGGCCGCCACCTTCGCGCCACCTCCGTTGACGGCGTTCATCGTCGTTGCCTGCCGCCGCCACCTCCACCTTCTCCAACTATGCCCCCCTTGTCTCGAAACTGGACCTGCATTTGCCTTTCGCAGCGCCACATGTGCTTTCCAAACCCTAGATGGTTTTCTGGTTAGTGGGGTTGCTTTCTGAACCCCACCTATTTGTGCTTACACTCCAATTCTTCGTGATCCCCAAAATGCCCTCAACCCTGGTTGGATTTCTGATTAGCGGATCTACTTCCTACATCCCCATTAATTAAGATATACACTCCAATTCTTCTTAATCCCCAAAATGTCCTCAACCTTGGTTGGATTTCTGATTAGCGGATCTACTTACTGCACTCCCATTAATTAAGATCTACACTCCAATTCTTCTTAATCCCCAAAATGCCCTCAACTCTGGTTTGATTTTTGATTAACGGATTTTCTTCCTGCACCCCCATTAATTAAGATTTATACTCCAATTCTTCTTAATCCCCAAAATGCCCTCAACCCTGGTTGGATTTCTGATTAGCGGATCTACTTCCTGCACCTCCATTAATCCAGATCTGCACCCACACTCTTCCCAATCCCTAAAAAGCCCTTGGTCACAAGTGGTTTCTGACTGGTGGAGCTACTTCCTGCACCACCCCAATTAATATTTGCACCTGATACTATATTCAAAGCCTAGGCTTTAAACCTAACACCTTATTCAAAGCCCAAGCTTTAAACCTAGCACCATTTCTCAAAGCCCAGGCTTTAAACCTGGCACCATTACTCAAGCCCAGGCTTTAAACTTACCACTGTTGCTCAAAGCCCAGGCGTTAAACCTAACATCGTTACTCAAAGCCCAGGCTTTAAACCTGGCACCTTACCCAAAGCCCAGGCCTTAAACCTGACACCTTATTCAAAGTCCAAGCTTTAAACCTGGCACTATTATCCAAAGCTCAGGCTTTAAACCCAGCACTGGTGTCATTCACTTACCTTATTTTCAAACACAAGCTTTCGAAAATTTCAAAAAAATATCAAGACAACCAACAATCTTATCAACAAAGAACTATGTAACCCTGATTCTCCATCCCTGATGGAGATAGGTACGAGCAAGGTCAAACCTAGTCGGGCTCCCTAAAACCAAAAAGAATATTTTGTTTGTTTTATCTTAATCTCTTTCTTGGGAAAATAAATGTTTTAAAAAATCACACTCAGATTACTTATTTAATTAAAGGTACTGTCTTAGGACGGGCGTTGTGGGGGTGCTAATACCTTCCCCACACGTAACCGACTCCCGGACTCGAAATCCGTTTTCGTAAACTTGCCTTATCTTGTTTTTTGTTTTCCATAGTTTTTCCTAATAAACTATGGTGGCGACTCCTTTGTTTTGAAAATTAAAATAAATTATTTTGTTCGCCGTCCCCGTCGTGGTCCCGGTTGTGATAAGACAAAACTCCTCATGATAAACAAGATACAATCACAGTGCTATAATCTAGGTCTCTCTAACATCATCCTAGTGTACAAACTAATATAAAGCACCAACAAAGTAAATTAATTAAGTAGAAACATTGAGTGGATGAACCTGAAAAGTACAGATAATGGCAGCGTGTGCATGACTATGGTGGAGAAGAGTCTGCACAACAATGACAAAGACCTGAAAATATAGAATGAAGTCAAATAGAAAAAATTGAATAAGCGTAGAGAAAGGGATAGCCTTTAGTGGTGGTGGGCGTGGGACGGTAGAAAAAGACAATGGGCTTTTTAATAGTGGTGGGGGTGGCGACGGAAAGGGAGAGAGACTTGATGGTGGTGGGGGTGGCCGGAGAAGCAAAACCTTTGATGTGAGTGCTGGTGGAAAGAGAGAGAAACGCGAGTTGCTGTGAGGGAGGAAGAAGAAGAAGAAAAGGGAATGGCGAAGGAGGGGGAGAGAACATAGGGTACTGTGATGGAGGAAGAAGAAGAAAAAAAGAAAATGACAAAGGAGGGTGAGAGAACAGAGGTCATGCAAGGGAGGAAGAGCGGGATCCCTAAAAGAGGGGATACAAACGTGGTTGTTAGTAGGAACTGCATTCATATCTTCTTGCAAAATAATTTAAAAATTGTTTTGCAGATATCAACACGGCTGTTTCCAGAACCGCGTTGGTATCTCCTTACATTTTTCAATTTTAAAATATTTGTGCCTTACTATTGCGGTTCTTGCGCCAATTGCGCTGGTATAATTGTACTTAATTTAAAAAATGTCACTGCGTTGTTTTTAATTGCGGTTCCATTTTAACCGCGATGATATCCTGCCTTGAAATGTGTTTTTTTCTACTAATGTATGTAATACCACTGGTTGGAAACGAGCTTAATTTCTCACTCACCTCCATTATGCGACAAGGCCAAACCCGACTTCTCCTCCACCACCGCTAGGCTTCCTCTACTATCCTGGTGACATGGAGATCGTCGTTGCCGCCTCCCTCTCCATGCACAGCGTACTCCACTTTCTACAGCACCGCCAACTCTTTTAACCTCCACCACAAGACCTAGAGTAAAATCGGTTCCCAAAAACTCCCTTCACATTGTCACGCTCAACCCTCTACCACAAGTCCTGCCATGCACCTCCGCTATATCTCGCAAGCCACTGGTCCATGGGCGTCTTTAGCTTCAAGCACCTCCTCCTTCAGGGCAATATCGAAGGCATCAAAACCACCACCCTATGGCCACTTTCAACCCCAAACACATGTTCTCACTTTGCAATTCAACCCAACAAGCATTCCCAACCATTCCATTAGTTATGGAGGAGCAGAGCCCAAGAAATTGAAGATGTCTACCACAACTTCTGATGATGAAGAATGTACAATTATCCCAGACACCAAGAAAAGATACAAATGTCAAAAGGTATGCAGAAAACCTTGGTGCAAAGACCATTAAAGGTGACCTAGAAGAGGCCTTATATTTCTATAGAGTTGTTTCTGAACATGATCGTGATGACCGAGCTCAATCAGCTAGAACTGATCCACTTAGCCTTGTTGACAGCCTTAATTCAAACCTTCCCTCTCAAATAAGGATCTTTGGTTACAAGCATGTGACAAGTTCTTTTAATGCCAAGTTTTGTGATCAGAGGAGGTATGTCTATCTCTTTCCTGTGTTTGGTATTGATCCAAGTTGTCACAGTGATAGAGACTGTCATGTGATGATGGGTTTGTATGGGTGGGGTTTTGGTTTATTTTTTCTTTTTTATGTTTATTTCTGTCGTGACTAACATTAGTGGCAGTGGTGGCCGGTCGTGAATGCAATTTCCCATTTTGGAAGTTGGTACCTTTAGTGGGCATCTATGATTGCTTTCTATCATCAATAACTTGATTTTACATTGATTGGGTTATATGTGTTGAAATTTTGGAACTAGTTTATCTTTGATTGTCGTGTGTAATGTTGATTAAATTTGAACTTGAATTTTGTTTTTAAACTACTGGTTTGGTTTAGTTAAGTTTAATTAAGTTTCATGAATTTGATTAATTAACTAGATTGAACTTGGGTTTAATGAACTACATTGAATTTTGGTTGAAATTGAACTTGAGTTTAATGAACTACATTGAAGCAAGGACGATAACAACAAAAGGTCACAAGTTGGAGGACGCCATGAGGATGATGCAGCAACAACTTGCAATGATGATGAAGTGTCAACGTGGCGATGCTTCAAATAGTACAAGCCAAGTCCATGCCCACTATGCTGAAGACGATGACCACCAACTCCTTCCTTAACCTTTAACCTCATATGATGCAAGTTTCGTTACTACCACATTTTTTCTTATTTATATAACATATTTTTCTTTACTTTCATGATTTATTAAAATTATTTACATTGTTTGACAAGTTTTCGCTAAATCACTAGAAGGTTTCTTTAATTCTTACTTATTTAATTTTAGTTTTAAGTGAACTGTATTTTAAATATTAACCTTTTAAGCAAAGATTGTTGTCATTTTGGTACTATTAGAACTTTTATATTTCATTTACATTTTTATTTCAAATTATATATATGTTTGTTGGGAATTTTCTAGTTTTTGAGTATTTTTGTTTTTAATCGTTATATTTTTTTTAATTCTATTTCCTCTTTTTGTCGACCTTTGCGATAGTTAAATTGATGCAAAATTTATCTATTTCATGACGATCAGTTCGTCACAACTTGATTAGTGATGACCTAGTTATCTCTAGGTTAACATTGTTAGTGATGATAAGGCTCTCGTGATGACCGTCGCTAATCAACTTGCGATAGTTTCACTATCGCTAATCACGATAGATCTATTGGTGGCCTGACCCGTGCTATTTGTGACCTTTTTTACGTCAGCTTGACTGATGCAATTTGCGTCCAACGGCTTGGCTAACGTTACATGTAAATAACTTCCATCATTTTAACGTTCATTATATAATGAGTCGATTTTTAACCTGTAACGTCGATATTTGACTGACACTAAATTTCTTTTGTAGTGATTGTTTATTGCTACAACATTAATCTTATAGGGCAGATTACTTACTATTACATTTTTTTTATATTCCATAATAGATATTTTGTTTGATCCTCAAGGTTTTATTAAACTTGTTTTTTTCTTTTTTTACCTATAAATAAGTTTTTACCATCTTATCAAATTGATGATGGGCGGGAAATGCTTTTTTTTTTTTTTATGCATAAAAGTCTTTTAT
>Ga0209489_110618_pt1 | contig 10191 bp, 4 predicted proteins | sample SiratrowhiteBW_FD_187527 | JGI IMG/M metagenome (GOLD analysis project Ga0209489, IMG submission 187527) | Root nodule microbial communities of legume samples collected from California, USA - Siratro white BW (SPAdes) (version 2) | ecosystem: Host-associated > Plants > Roots > Nodule | place: USA...
ACGGTGAGAAACCCCTAGCAGAGTCCCTTGTGATTGTTGAGTACATCGATGAGACCTGGACCAACAACCCCATTTTGCCTTCTGATCCTTACCAGAGAGCCTTGGCTCGTTTCTGGTCCAAATTCATCGATGACAAGGTAACCCATCTCTTCTTCTTTTCTTCCTTTCTTCTCATTTGTCCCCTGAACATCAAGAATGTGCAAGAAATATTAGAAGGTCTGGAGTTTCTTGAGGAAGAGATAAAGGAGAAGAAGTTTTTCGGGGGAGAGGAGATTGGGTTGGTGGATATTGCTGCTTCCTTCATAGCATTTTGGATTCCGATCATTCAGGAAGTAACAGGTTTGCAGTTATTGAGCAGTGACAAATTTCCTAATCTCTACAAATGGAGCCAAGAACTGATCAACCACCCTGTTGTGAAGGAAGTTCTTCCTCCTAAGGAACCACTTTTTGCCTTCTTCAAAGCTCGCTATGAAAGCCTCACTGCCTCAGAATAGATTTATTCAGGGATAGTTGTGTGAACAACTTCTCCATCAATAATATATTGCCGTTTCCATTTCATGTCAAATTCGTACTGTGTCTTATTTAGTAACATGTTTCATAATATAAAGCTATGTTCAAACAATTTGTAAACTATGAAGTTCACTCTTACGTTGTCCCTTCTTGGAATTCACTCTTACGTCTTCGCTTCCGAAGAAGACCTGACTCCTCGTAAATCAATTTTCGTGGAAGGTCGTTTATTTTTTTATGTTTTATATATTTAGTAAACTTAATATATAAATACTATTAAAAAATTATCTATAAAATAATTTTCATAATTTAAAAAAATATGAAGAATTTTTCAAATTATTAGAAATTATTTTAATATTTACAAATATTTTAAATTTCTAAATATTAATAATGATATTATTTTAGAAGTTACGTTAATATAAAATAAATGAAAATATTTGTAATATTAAAAATTATGATTAATAATTATCAATATTTAATTTAAACTTTTTAATATTATTAAAATTTAAAAAGTACAATTAACAATAATAATAATAATATTTAATATTTATTGAAACTTAAAATTAGTAATTTAAATCAATATTTTGAATATTATTATCAAATTTATAGTAATGTACTTTTTAAATGATTTACTATTATGACTATTATTGTAAAGGTATAAATTTGACTGCTTTATAGATATTTAGGTGACATGTGAATGATATTATCAGTATAAAGTTTAGTTAAAAAATTAAGAATATACTAAATATTACAATTAATTTTGTGGGACATTAATCAAGATTTTGATTAATAAAAAAAAAATCACATTTATGTATATATACATTATATGGTAGTACCGATAGTAGGCTCTAGAACCACAAGGAGGACATTTTTTTTATGTATTGGATTATTCTGCAAAATTCTTATATAGGTGTAATTTTTATTAGAAATTTTAAAAATTGTGCACTTTTATTTTTTTTTTCGAGTATATGTAAATCGTACGTAGAATGATTCCATTGTAAAAAAAACGTATTTTTATTGCACGATTTAATTTAAAGTGGAATAAAATTGTGCATACAATAGCATAATTTGGTTAATTAAAATCGTTAAACTATTGTACAATTTTAGGCATTGGTTGATTTGGTGTGAAAAAAATTTATGTAAGCTAGTAAAATGGAAAGATGATTTTTATATAGTGAAAATTTATATTGTTTGAATTAAAAGAAGGGTTGATGGGATTATTATTTAAATTAAAATAAAAAATGATGATAATATGAGATTTATATATTGAATTACATTAAGAGTAAATTTGAAGTTGAAAAGAAAAATTAAATTAAATTAAAATTTATTAATAAAATATATATATTGTAAAAATAAATTTAAGTTGGATATTTGAATTTACCTACTAATATAGATATAATTTAAAATAAAATTAAAATTTAGCAATAAATTTAGAAAAAAAAATTGAAAATATTATAGATTTTTTTTTAAAAATTGTTAGTTTATAAACACGTGAATTATAAAATTATAAAATTTATTTTACATTGAAATAGAAATTGTTGGTTACATTGACAAATTATTGTCTATAGTTTATATAAATTTTCTTCAGGGCCATGTAACCATTCCATTCAAATTAACTTCACATTTATTTCAATTACTTAATCACAATTAATTTCAACCACTACATATTCATCAATAAACAAAACTGCTTCATCATTATGCATTGATTTTATTTTGCACAACCTAAAGATACAATGTGGGAAAAAAAACAGAAGAACAGAAGAGGAATGGCTGAGAGAAATTTAACCACCCCAAAATTGTGCAGTAGTCTAACATTTTAATTAACCAATTAATTGAAATAGTGCCTTGAGTGCAGGAATTCATTTGGTAAACTAAAATTGTGTTCTCTTTCCACCATTTCACTTGACCTTAAACTAAATGGTGCAATAGGGACACTATTTCTTTACATGAAATTGTGTCACCTATGTACAATTTATCCATACCCGAAAAAAAATAAAAATAAAAGTGCACCATTTTGGGAATTTTGTGTAAAAATTACACCAATTTAAGGATTTTGCTGAATTATTTAGGATGATTGTTATTTGAGTACAGCTTGTTGTTGGAGTTTGCACGTTGATATGTAGGTATTTTTATAATTTGGAAACACAATACCATAATTGTCAGTTTCAACATGAAAACCCTTGGTGTAAAGTGTCGAAATTGGTGTTATAAAATTTGTTGCAAATAATTTGACAATAGATTGGAACTTGATACAAACAAATGTCTTCGTTCATTGACAATTGACTGTGTCATGTATTCAAAAGAGTTAAACATGGATGCTCATGAGAAATTGAATAAAAACACGGCAAGAAAAATTATAATTACAAATGGCTTTGTATTTCTTACTAAAATGTTATTATCGATAGATTTTAGTAAAAAATAAGTTAATGGTTAATTTTTTGATATATTTTATTAATGAATAATTTAGCGGTCAATTTATCCATACAGATTTATCGATGAATATATAAACCACTAAATTATCCATCAATAAATTGGTCAGCAAATTGATTGTTAAATTATCCATTGATAAAATCCATCACTAACTGCATTACAAATCCTATTTATTCATCCGTGTCCTACAACAGTTGGTGGCAATATCTTGGTATCAATGGCAGTGGTAATTTGTTCCTTATCCTATATATGGAGTAACATCATCGGTCTTTATCTAGCTTTCACTAGTAATGATGATCCACATATGATCCTTACGATATTCTACTAATAATAAATGCCCCATGATACAATCACTAATATTTTCTAAATTATTATATATTCCGAAAATATAAATACATTTCATATTGTAGATTTCAAAATGTATTTTTAGATAAAAACATATTAATCACAAGACAAGAAGCAAATAAAAAAACCACATAAATAATCATCTCTTTAATGAAAGTAACTATTTTAGCCGTTGAGGTATTGGCTAACTCAAATAAAAAATGATTTTTTCATACCCCAACACCTCATACTTATACCTTTTCTATAAGGTATTCTGGTATTAAATTTAAACATAACTTAATTATTCTTAATTATCTGGTATTAAATCTTAAGAAATTAACAAAATCGTTCATAATCCAACTTGGTTTGGAGGAGTAACAATTTATATGGGCTGTAATTTTTTAATAACTAAATTGGATCCCTTGACTAGGCTTTTCCTAGTGAGTGCACGTTTTTTCAATTTTCACGTCTATAAATTAATTACTTTTCGCACCCTTATTATATTATTTTGGGCTAAAATACAGTCATGGTCCAAGTGATACACTAATTGTGCAACGTAACCATCAGCAGCAACTGTTAACAATGCAATTCTAATAGAATTTTCACACTCAAAGTTGGAAGAGACTTAGGGGGTGCCATGCAGGTAAATAAAGAAAAAGTAGAAGAAGAGAATATATATTTTAATATAAATATAAATTTGGATAATTTGGTTTTAATAGAGAATCGACAGTGTTATATAGGTGTTTTATCAATTTTGGTTTATTTTAAGAAAAATTCTAATCAAAACAATGTGGATGCATGTAGTTCTGCTGATTAATATATAAAAAAAAAAAAACATTTCACTTTAATGTTGCGTTTGAATGAAAGATGTGTATGCATCAACTATAGCATACGAGGGATATGGGGGGATTATCTGTGTTTGGTTTAAGTGATTGGCGAGGATGCATCATCGACGATTTGCGGGAGAACATCCTTGTCTCAATGAAGAGATTTGCCACGACTATCACGTTAGTAGAAGTTAAATTTTAGACAAATCCCTTGAATAACATGGTTCCAATATGCCATGCATAGAGCAATGTTACTATGCGTCTTGAGTTTGTGGTGGTGCTATTGGATGGAGGTGTGGTGGTGGTCGTCAGTATACTACAACGGTCGTTTCAGTAAAAGTATCGACGACCTGGGCTTAAGTGTCTAAAGATAGAAGATGAGAGATAATCGATTATTCCATACAAATTTATTATATACTTTTTTTACCATATTATTTTAAAAGGTCAATTAATAATTAATAAATTTATCAATTAAAAAAAATAAAAAATATCAATAATAATTATCAAATTATTCTTAAATTTTTACAAATATTTCATACAAATTTTTCAAATCTTATTATCTATTTATTAATTCAAACAATTTTACTATTTTCACAATCCATTCAAATTTCCTTCTTCGAAGAAACAAAACATAAAATTTATTATGTATGAGCTTTAAGAAATTGATTACAAAGTTTATAAAGTTATCGCTGATGAAAATACCGAGTATTTCACGAAATAAATTATTTCATATTTTTAATTCATAAATTCATTTCTTTTTAAAATACTACTTAACCTCTGTCTCTAAAATTAAATCTTTAAACAATATAGAAAAACAATAATTTGCGCGAAAATCGATTGGAAGTAGTGTAGGTGTGAAAACCTAAAAATGAAGAATAGTATAAAGAAGACCGGAAAAAGCGGTTAGGAGAACGTGATTAGACATAAATAAAAGAGTAAGAAAATTGGTGGGAAACGACAAAATAAAAAATGAAAAATAAATATAATAAAAAAACAAATAAATGAATAAAAAAATAAAATAAACAAAAAGAGACGATACACTCAACCGCATAAGTCACGTTTATACTCCATTTGACTGAAAAAAGTAAGATAGAATAAGTAAAAACAAAAAGTTAATAAAAACAGATAAAAAGAACTGAAGACATTTAATTAAAAATAATAAAGAAAAATAAGAAGGAGAAAGAGATGAAAATTACAGTAAAAAATACTAATATAATCTGTTTGCTTTTCAATTTTTTATATTTTTTATCAGTTAAATGCAATGAAATTCATTATTTTTTTTACCTCCGCTGCATCCTTCAAATAAAACGAATCATTAAGATTTGTCAAAAAAATTAATAATGACAGACTAATCAATAATGAGTAGAATTTTTCTCTACTATCACAAGAAATGTCCATTTTGAACAGCTCAAAATTATTTTGCCTTAGAACCAATTTTTTTTACAACTCGTGTGAACATGAATTGCTGTAAAATATTTTTATTAAAATATATTTATCGTTAAACTTTTAGGACGGACTTTATCATAACAGTTATTTAATTCGAAAAAAATAATATTTTATTGAAAATCAAAATTCTTTGCCTCCAACGTTTTATCAAAATATATATACAAGTAAAAAAGATGTCTCTACAGTCCTTCGACTTTGTCTCTACGAATTTAGTGTTCATGCGCATGCATAAGTGGGAAGCATTGCTATTTGTATGTGATTATTTACGAAGAAATGACATTACGAATTGTGAGGAAAGCCACATCATACTGCATGCAATTACACTTTCACTTTTGCTTTGAATTAATTGTGTGCATTGAATTGCTTGTGTTTTTGGCTCGGTCTTTTCTGCTTAATAAAAAAACATAGATTATAAAAAATAAAATAAGAAACATTTCATGTAAGTAAGTAAAAAAATTAAACCAAAGTCATATACGGAACAAAGTCTTGTTAATTTATTAAAAATTTAAAATAAAGGAAGTTCTAATAGTTTAAACCATTTTTAATCAAACAAATAGAAGGGAAGTAATATTGGGAGGTAAGATTTCCAAATATCACTTATTCAAATTTTCAAAATTATTCATTTCAGTAATTTAAGAAAGTTACCTTGAATAGTGCTTTTTTCCCTTGAGATTTGTAAGTGGGTTCTATAAAACGAAAAGAAAATGTTAACTATTAATTTTTGCTATTTCAATCAATAGAATAATGGAATGTATTGGCAATTAGTAATTACAATTATTTAAAGAGGAAAATTTAATATATTTTCTGAATTTTGTAATGATTTAAATAGTAAATGTTAAATAATTCTTGTAATTTTAATATAATAATTTTTGTACACTTCTCCTTTCGGCGTTTTAGTGTTATTGACATTTTGGCTCACGAAAGAAAAAATATCTTCTGATATAAAATCGTGTGGTCGATGGCTTTCCAGGGATATGAGTATTATGACGTAAGTATATCATGCAAAACGTTATAATTATTCTTTGAAGATAGGACATGTAACATGCCAAATAATCAAGGTGAAAATTATTTTAGAAATTTAAAAAAATAATTTTCATAATATATAAGAAGTTAGAAACTAATGTGCAATAATATAAAAAATAAATAAATTTCATAAAAATAGAGAAAAATAATTTATGATAAATTGTATAATAATTATGTTAAATTATTTAATTTTATAATTAAATTTTTTTATTTATGTAAATAATTATTTAAAAAATGATACATTGAATTGATTAAAAATATTAATTAAAATTATGTCAATATTTCTTTAATAATTTATCTGATTTATGAAATAATTTAATTGTTAAAGCTTTTAATTTATTTAATAATGACTTGTATTTGTTGAAGCAAATAAGTTTGACTTATATGCCTTACAAAAAATATCCTAAGGGTAGACGTAATAATTTATTAATGTTTATAATAAATATTTTAAAATTTGTATTTTTATATAAATTTACGACCACTTTCATACCATATTAAATCATCACGGTTATGTATGATAAATTTACTAATTTTATAAGAAATATCTTAAATTCATATTTTTAATTTAATAACAAGTATTCTTTCAAGAAAAGAAACTATAAATGTTTTGCTTTCTAATTTAATTTAAGAATTATTTTGAATGATAAGTCAATTAATTTTTATAAAAATATACTACTAATAATTTATGATTAAATAACAATAAGTAAAAATTATATTATCACTAGTCATTAAACTTATGTTTCTTGATTTTTCATATTTGCCTTTTGTAGGGTAAAGTTCTATTTTTACTTAATAAGAAGATGGAAGTGTGTCTACTATATATAGTAATTAATTGCAGGAGATGAAGATGAGAAGATTGATTAACCAAAAGAAGTAACTTGGTAGTTGGTTTGGTGAAGAGAAGAGAAGTGGTGCTGTAATGGCTGGAGGTGTGGAAGAGTTGACCCTTTTGGGAGTTGTGGGAAGCCCATTTCTGCACAGGGTTCAGATTGCTCTGAAATTGAAGGGAATTGAATACAAATATTTGGAAGACGATTTGAACAACAAGAGTGATCTTCTCCTAAAGTATAACCCAGTTCACAAAATGATTCCTGTGCTCGTTCACAATGAGAAGCCAATATCAGAGTCCCTTGTGATTGTTGAGTACATCGATGACACATGGAAACACAATCCCATCTTGCCTTCTGATTCTTACCAAAGAGCCTTGGCTCGTTTCTGGGCCAAGTTCATTGATGACAAGGTAACAACTCTTAGATCCCTTCTTCCCATAAACTATATAGACTGTGATTGGAAAAAGATATATGATCAGATCTGTTGGAGAATATTTACTGTAATCATACGCTGATAGAAAAAGCCATGGTTTTGTTTGACCAAATTATTTACTAAATATAGTGATTTGATTTGTGGGATTAGTGTGTGGTTCCAGCATGGAAATCTGCCTTCATGGTTGATGAGAAAGACAAAGAGAAGGCTGCAGAAGAGTTATTTGAGGCTCTCAAGTTTCTTGAGGATGAGCTGAAGGGGAAGTTTTTTGGTGGGGATGAGGTTGGGTTTGTGGATTTTGCTGCAGTGTTCATACCTATTTTTCACCAGATAGCAGGGATGCAATTGTTCACGAGTGAAAATTTTCCAAAGCTGTTTAAATGGAGCCAAGATTTTCACGACCATCCACTTGTGAACCAAGTTCTGCCTCCTAGAGACCAACTTTTTGCCTATTTCAAGGCTCGGGCTCAAAGTCTTGCGGCTAAAAGAAAAAATTAGTGTTGTTACAGTGAGTCTGAATTCCCAAGTATGTTAATTTTAATGTCAAGATTGTATCGTATGAAACTTACTTGTGTGTGTGTTTAGTTATTGTGGTTATATTTTCGTTTTAAAGTGAATCATGTGATGACATGGGATTTCTCCGTGCCAAAACAATCCAATCATATGATGTTGTTGACATTTTGGATATTTGAATTCAATCAATAAAATAAATGGATGGGTAGCGGTAAATGATACTTCTTCGACATTAAAATAAGAGTTAAGATGCTTTGATACCGCTACTTGACATGCTAATTAAAATAAGTGTTAAGATGGTTTGATACCGATACTTGATATGCTAATTATTTGACAACCTTATGTAGTGGTCAAGTAGTGATGAATTGGTGATAATAATAATTTTTTATTGAAGGAGAAGGATTTAATGTGAAGAAAGATGAATGTATGTTTTTGTTGTATGTCATAGTTGATTGTGTGACTGAAGTGATTCTAGAGTTGGTGCTTTGGAGGAGTAGTTGATTGCTAGATCGAAGTTCTCTAGTGGGTGACTCTATTTTTGGGTAGCGGTGGTGTGTTTTGATTTGCAGTGAGATGAGATGGTTCGTGGTTCGTTTCTGTTTTAGGTAACGGTGTGGTTCTAGTTTTCACGTGGTTGTTTTCTGTTTGTGGTAAGGGGTTTATTAAACAAACATTTACCAAACAAAAAGCGTTTAAAATGCATAGCCTGCTCACATTCTTTTCGTCTAAACTGACGCCCGTTCCCACTTATGTCATTTTTCCCCTAACCCCGCCTTCAAGATGAAAAACCCTAAACCTTTGTTCTTCTTTTATGATTTTCACTTCTCAACTTCCTTCTGAAAATTTTTTCCTTATCACGGTTTGGCTACGAAATCCACCTATTTATTCTTGTTTCTCCCAACTTTCTTTAATCAGGCACTCGCTCATACACTGATCTTTTTCTCTCCTCGCGCGAAGCTCATTCACTTTTCCCTTCAAATTAAATTTCATTATGCTCAAAATACAAAAATACAAGTTTGTTCTTTATCACATAATAAAGGGCTGTCACATCATGATTGTCAAAGGGTTGTATTTTTTCTTCAGTTGTCAAAATATTAGTTTTGTTAAAATAATAGGGTTCTAATGGTTTGACACCGCCACGTGGCATGCCAACCACTTTACAACCTTACGTGGTCGTCACATGGCGATGAGTAGGCAATGAAAATATTTTTTTAAGTGGAGGTGTTGATTGAGTAAAAGAAACAATTTTTTATCTAGGTTTGGAGGTGTTTAACATGGATTGAAGATGAATTTAAGTTATTCTATGTGATTCATCGTGGTTGGTCACTACTTTGGAGCGATGTAGATTTGAGACGAGGTTTAAAGGTGGTGCTTCGGAGACAAGGTTCATTGTTTTGTTTTCTAATCGGTTTCGAATAAAAAATCAATCATTTATGGGTCTATTGATATCTAGGGCAAATCCATGAACTCGATGTAGTTATTCCTTATCTATTCTTAAAAATATCCCAAGTCAGAAATAATAAAATCTCCTATGACTGTAAAATCCGATAGAAATTTTTTTTTAAGAATTGTTCAAGAAACAAATGATCCCCTATTCACTACCTCGATCGAATAAATCTTGAATTCTCCCAATCAAACCAAGAATATTGAAAAAAATTCTGTAGGAAGGGACAGTGAAAAAAAGAGTAATGTTATAAAGAAAAAAAAAAAGACAAGAACAATATAGAGGCAAAACTTCATTTCTTAGTAAGAAATTTTTTGACTTTCCATTTAAACTGGAAAAATTTATTAGGTCCAAAGATCTTTAACAATGTCAAAGTATATTGTCTCCTGATTAGATTGAAAAATTTAAGAAAAA
>Ga0209489_110619_pt1 | contig 10189 bp, 3 predicted proteins | sample SiratrowhiteBW_FD_187527 | JGI IMG/M metagenome (GOLD analysis project Ga0209489, IMG submission 187527) | Root nodule microbial communities of legume samples collected from California, USA - Siratro white BW (SPAdes) (version 2) | ecosystem: Host-associated > Plants > Roots > Nodule | place: USA...
AATGGAATAAATAAATAATAAATTAAGTAACATAAGAAAGTAAAGTGCTAGGTGGCTTTGTATGGTTGGCCATTTCATTTATGCGGTATTAAGTAGTAAAAAGAAATGAATTGAATAAATATTAAAAGGCAAACAACATGGCTTTGGCATTAAATGGATGACTTTCGACATTGAATGAATTGCGAACAACATGGCTCGCGTCATGCAGAGTTTAATTCGAAAAAGTTTCATTATTTCATTTAGATATTCAAATGACCGCACGCGTCAAGCATGTCTAATACAAATTTTTCTCCTAAAAATATATAAAAATATCAAATTTTCAAAAATATAAAAATATAATAATAATTCCAAAAATTAAAAATATCAAACATCTCAAACAAACATTTTGAAATAAAGAACTACGTAACCCTGATTTTTCATTCCAAATGAAAATACGTAGGAGCAAGGTCAAAACCTTGTCGGGCTCTAAAAATAAAAAAAATATTTTTGTTTGTTTTTACCTAAATTTTTGTCTCATCTTTGGAAAGATAAACATTTTCAGAATCGCACTCAGTTTTCTTATTTAATTAAAGGTACCGTCATAGAACGGGCGTTGTGGGGGTGCTAACACCTTCCCCACACGTAACCGACTCCGGATCTAGACTCGATTTTCGCAGACCATACCCTTAATTTTGGTTTTTCTATAATTTTCCTAATAAACTATGGTAGCGACTCCTTTCCTTAAATTTTCAAACAATTCTTATAAATTTTTTTGGATCGCCGTCCGGTCGTGATTTAGGTTGCGACAACTAATTAGCAATAAGTTGACCTACTAAATAAATAAAAAATAATGTTCATAGTAATATATAATAGTGTTATATGTTAACTATATCTTATAAATGTAGAGATACAAAATTTGTCCAACATGAGTTAAATAAATTATCGTAGTACAAATGCTACTTGAAAAATATCATGGGTTAAATAAATGTAGACTGAAACAACGAAGTAATTATTAGTGTATAAATAATTATTTATAATAAAATAAAATGTAACAACAGTTAACCAAAACATTTAACAACAGAAATACTCAATTGGATGGATCAATCGAACACCAATCCTTTGACGCGTTGGGTGGGTAAGTGATGCGGGTTGAGTTACACGATTTCAATAATTGAATAATGTAATTAAACTCAATCAATATTGGTGGATTATATTAATAAATATGTCAAACAGTTATAAACACATTTTATATATTTAATTATTCAATGATAGGATAAGTAGGTACAAATTTAAAATTTCGTTTGGTTCTTTTTAACTTTGGATATGGGTGGAGGGTGGCTTTTCACACTCCTTCATAGAGATTTTACATTTTTTTCGAAGAATCTTGCTTAAAAAATATTATTTCCTAGTATATCACATAAATAAAAAATATATTTATTTGAAGTGCAAGTAAGAATATAAAGTAATACACGTGTAGAAATAAGAATTTGAACAATATATATGAGAATTATTTCAAATTTAATGACTTAAAATTTATGTTAAATTAGTGTTAAAGTCACTTTTGTGTGATTTACTCATGAACCATTAATGGGAAAGAGCTCCAATACTTTACCATTCTCTGAAAGAAGAAATAGTCATACTGAAATTGACAAAAAATAAAAATAAAAGTCTTTTTAGTCATGTAGAAGTTAGATATGTATTTGGCGGGTGTTTCCCCCTCATCTTATTCACAATTATTTACATTTTTTTTTTCAGTTTAAACCCATATTATGAGAAAATAATGTATCTTCTATTAAATAAATTAGGTAGTCATAGAACAACATACTTATTTTATTTAAATAATAGACATGTTTTTATCATTATATATAATTTATACTCTATAACAATATAAAGATATCAATTTGTTCTCCGCACTTGTTAGACAATTATTATGAAATTTTCCATTATTTTATTTCAGCTTCCAATGTTTACATTGTTAAAGATAAATGTCCAATTATATATATAATTAAATCCAATTATAAAAATTAAAAATTAAAATTTATTTGATTATTCAAAATTTATATATATATATATATATATATATATATATATATATTTATATATTTATTAAGGTAGTGTTGTCAATAAAGTAACTACTAGCAACTTCTCCTATATATAATATAATTATGTTAATATCCATATGTATGATTAATTATAGTGTTCCTATTAAGTAATATGGTTAATCATAATGTTTTTTATAAGAAGACTCTATACAACTTAGTCATATTACCAATGTTACAAACACAGTATAGTAGCGGTAATTCACATAATAAGCATAAACTATTTTTTTACAAAACATAAAGTGTAATAGCACTAATTGACGTAAGCATAAAATGTTCTTTTAAGAAATACAGAGTGTAGTAGCACATAGTGAACTAAATCGTTTCTCTAAAAATATGTGATGATGAATGACTGGAAAAATCATTAATGTAGATTATGTAAATGGGATTGACAATTATAGCAGCTGATTCATCTTGCTTATTACTTGTTATTTTCGTACTAACTTCTATAATGTTCCATTATTATATAGCTCAACTTTTTTCGTGCTTATTTTATCTTCAAGTCTATTATTTCTTGAAAAGTGACTACAAGGTGTGGTAAGACTTTTTGTTGACAATTCTTGTGAAGGACTCACCATTGAAGACTATTCTTCAATAGTAAGCTTGACTTTGATTAGTAGTCTAGTGGGCATTGATATGTTTATTGAGATCGATGTAAGGTAGGCAATGACAAGTGTGTTATGAATATATTATAAGATTATCATTCCTCAATCTAGAGAGGAGGAAGCATTACTAGTGCCTAGAGGGACCCTTAGATGATGATTTTAGATAGGTCATACTGATGGGGAATCATATCTATAAACCACAAATTGGGCTCCTAACTAGGATCATGAATACGAGATTAGAGGAAGAAGAAGAACCTCAGAAGACTCTTCTTATAAGGAGAGTGAATTATTAAACTTCCTTTTCTTTCTACTTAGCCTTGTAAAAATTTACAGGAGCATATTTTTCTCTTGTATAAAAAAGAATAGAAGCATTATTGGGTTACATTTAGGCCTAATTGGGGTTTATCTTGGGAGCCAAGCCCTAATTGATATAAAAAAAAAAGTCAACCACGACCTCCCATAAACTCCACACAGCTATGCATCCATCACGTGAGCATTAGAGCTTATAAACACTAAAAAAACAAAGAAGTGAGCAATGTGGGACTTGGAACAAGGTTAGATGTTGAATTGCATATACAACTACACTTTACACCATTTAGTCCCGTATCTCCTAGTCCATTAAGTGTTAGGAGCTCATATAGCTATAAATACACCTTTTCCCCCATCCCACCCCTTGTAATTCACTTTGAATTTGAATGAGAATGAATTTACATATTGCTTGTCTTCTTATTCTTTAAAGTCTTCAAATGGGAGTAATTTTTTCCCAAGCTCGCCATCAAGGAACATTCCTTGGAAGTGAGTGTCTCTCGAGTTTCTCACTAAAAAATTTTGGAAAAAAGTGTAGTTTTCCTTTTAGTCTTCCACTGCCCCAAAAAATACTTTCATCACCTTCGATGGTATGTTGAAGTAAGGTGTGGACAAGGGGATGAACTTTTTAGTAGAGGTACACATCTTAACTTTCGTTTTATTTCTCTTCTATTGGAGGTTTAACTTCTACCATGCCTTAGCTAAAGCTTTTTGGAGTTATTCTTCTTCTTGTTCTTATGACATAGTGCCTTTACTTTTTCGGTCGCACCTTTCTTCTTTATCTTGGTAAGTGAAGCAAAAGGAGAAAATGTTATTGCTGATGGAGTTGAGCTTTGATGAAGAATATGTGAAAATTACTTAAGCGCATGAATTGTGGCATCTCAAGCTAATATTATTGGCTAACTTTTCAAAAGGATGCACGACTTTTTGTTGAAACTGAGAAGAGTTTTAAGATGAGTTCAAGAGGGGTAGTGAACTAAACTTTCAAAAAATTTGTCAGATAATGAAAAAGATTAAAATAGAGAAAGAATTTCTTCAGTTGAAACAGTTTACTGTGAGATTAGTAGCTACACAGTAGAAAACCAATCAATTGAAAACAAAACAATCAATTGAAATAACCGTCAATACAACACAATAGAAAAACAATCAATTTAATTCAGTGATCAATCAATTGAACTTTTCTTGTCAGAAATCCATCCAAAGACAGTAATCAATTAAACTTGAAAAATAGTGAATTTGAAATCTTAAAATTCTTGTTTGAAAAATTTAATCAATTGAATTTCATAATCATCAGTTAATTTTCCCAATCAAATCAGCCAAAGAGTGCAATCAATTAATCTTGCAAAACAATGAATTAAAATTTCTCAAATTCTTTCCAAAAGATTACAATCAATTAGATCAGTGAAACAATCTATTCTAGTAATTCAACAGATCAACAATGAAGAGAAACAGTTGATTGAATCATAGAATAAACAAATTCAATCAAGAACAGATTTGCTTAACAATACCAGCAAGAAAATAGCAAATAAACAATCAATTGAATTTCGAAAACAATTAATTGAAAATTATGCTGAAATAGAAAGTTAAGCAAAATCAACTCATGAAACTAAATTAAGATAAAGAGAAAGTAAGACACAAAGATTTATACTGATTCAATCTTCTTCAAGAGCTACATTCAAACTCTTTGCTAGCAAGCAAAGAAATTCCACTAAAGAACACAATTGTTTACACAATACAATAAAGCAAGAAACTTGCACCCTGTAAGATGTCATAATCACAGTGCAGAACCCTACTGCACCCCTACAAGAGTAAACCTTATACAATTGTAGTTCCAAAACTACTTCAATCAATGAAAATTGAAAACAAAATGGCACTACAATTACACTAACATTAAACAAGTAGAGGAAAACGAATTGCATTGACTTCCCTAAATGCTAAACAAGTATAAATCAGTGCAGTACAATCACTGTCCAAGGATGAGCTCCAACAATCACTTTATTGGTTATTCTTGAATACAAAACACTTTAGAAATCACATTATTGCTCACTGTTTCTGTTCTCAATTTTCACTAATCTGTCTCACTATTTTTTTGTACTACCTAGAAAGTGTTTTCGAAAGTTGTTATATAAATCTCTAAAACTATTTTAAAAATATGTTACAGTGTTATAAATCAATTGATTGAAAACAAATTTAAATCGATTGATTTCTTGCTGGCAACATTTTTTTCAAGGATATGTACTAGGAAGATTGACCACTTGAAGAAGTTATTCAAGATAAGAATCAAATGCAGTAGTCACATACTCTTAAGACATCAAAGTATTCTCACAAAGCTTTTTTTATTCAATATTCAAATGAAATTTTTACAAGAGATGATTTAGAATTCGTATAAGAGTCATGAAGAATGGGTAAAGGTAATGTGGACACAAGATTAAAGAATTCTAAGCGTGAGCATAAAGCTAATACTTAAATTAGTATGAACATAAGCCTAATGATTACACTAAGCTATTGTGAACACTAATTACACAAAATTAACTTCCTTAATATTGTATTAACACATGGTGATGAAATTACGGATGAAGAAAAACTTGTTGAATAAAGAGGAAAAGAAATTAAATGAGTAAATACAAGAAGCATGACAAAGAAAGACAAAGAATAAGAAATAAAAGGTAGATTCCAAGAGAGGCTAATTAAAGGAAAACTTAAAGTTTTGGAGGATGATATTAGAGGACTTGTACATGAGTAGTTTCTCGAGAAACTTGAGAGAAGTTATAACTTTATGTTTGTAACCTTAGGGAACCTTGGAAAAATTCTAAAGAACTAGAAGTGTCTTCTGAAGCTTCTAAACTACCAAAAGTCACTTTCATGTGTACATGGGATAATTTAACTCTTCCACTTAACCCTTTAAGCTTTCAAGAGTCTTCTTGTGTCCATTGGAGTTGTTTAGGCACTGCCTATGTGACTTCTTCTCAATTCACATCATTACTTTTCGCATGTAATCATTATTTCTTCCTAGATTCAAAGAGCTACCCTCGTATGCACTCCCTGATTTCAACAAATTAAAATGTATTAATCATGTTTAGTGGAGTTAACTCTTGATTAATAGAGTTAACTTCTGTTTCTTGTCCATTCCACTCTTAAACAAACTCATCCATTATAAAAGGAGTCCCCTCCATTTGTAAACTCACTTTTGAATATTGAATGAAATTATCCTTTGTGAGTTCACTTTGAAAGTCTTGAGAGTTCTCTACTTTTGCTTTGGTTCTTATCTTGAGAAGCTTTCTTAAGTGGTGAGTTTTATTGCACTTACCTTTTGGTTCTTGAATTGAAGTAGGGTGTTCTTCTCAATTTTCTTGTCTTAGTCCATTTTTTTATTTCTTTACTTGTTCTTTTTTTTACATTGAAACTAATACAAAACAAATGTTTCTCCATGGAATTATGTGCTTCTTCCAATGCTCTTTTTAAAAGCCATAGAGTTTCTCTTTTCCAACACCACTTGAGTTGATAAAGATCCTTCCAACCTCCTAAGATTTACATTACATGAGGCAAGGGATTGGGAAAAATATGTGAAGTAGTTAGACCATTCGCATCGACTTGAAAGTGACATCACAACTTTCACACGCACTTGAAAGTGACACATGATAGTAAGTACAACTAGCACACACACACTTGAAAGTGACATGTTAAAGAAAATTACATTTGCGCATGTGTCTCTTCCTCTCTTTGTCGTCCACTCTTACATTTTCTAAGGTTTATAGAATATTATTTGATCTTTTAGAATATTCTATAATATCTAAAACTACTAGTCATTATGCTTCTTACTTTCTTCTTTAACAAGCATGAGTTTTCCTTTTTGAAAATTATCTTTTTGAATTTATTTATAATTTTTTCCTCCTATATTCTTCTTGTTTGGACTCTTTGATCATCTTCTAAATCCCCACTTTCATCTTGATTAATCTTATGCATCTATAACCACATTAGTATCATTAATAGATCACCCACAAAAGAATGGAGAAGCAAAAGCAATAAACAACATCATCCTAAACAAGCTTAAAAAGAAGTTTGAACATACAAAGGGTTTATGGGTTAAAGAAATATGAAACATTCTTTGAGGTTATCATTATACTTCTTAATCATCTACCAAGGAAACCATCTCGACTTGCATACACATCTAATGCCATGATCCTGATTTTACTAGGAGAGACATCTTGACAAAGATAATTGTTTGACAAAAGTAACAACAATGATAATTTAAGATTGAAGCTTAATCTAATTCATGGAATCAAGGGGCAAAGATAAGAGAAAAAACAGTAAAAAAAATATATCAACTCAACATTGTAACACTTGTGTAATGGAATGTGTTTTTCATAAACGCAACCTAAAGTGGAGAAAAATCGACGAAGCTCGATGAGAGCAAACAAAGGGACCCAAATGAATTGGCTTATTCGAAAAAAGCCCTGTTCTTTGGAAGATCTATCTCGTGTCTGGTACTGCATGGTTCCACCCTGCAAGAACTTTGAATCATTTTCTTGAAGTTCATCCTCTTCATCATAAATGATCCGCTTGTCCCGAAATGACCTGGCCCAATAGGGAAATCCCAATGAATTGGGCCTTTCAATACAATCAAATAGAAAGCCCCAAGGGCACCATATTCTAGGAGCCCAAACGGCTGACACCAAATTGGGATGTTCCATACTGAATTATTTTTCCACACAAAATGGAGCACACAAGTTGGAAAATTTAGCTAACAAACTCATACCAATAACTTAGAATGCAACACATTTAAAAGGTTATTATAGTTAGCGAATGTCAATAATGAATGATTGGTAAAATATATAATAGAAGCAAAGACAATTATGGAATGATGTAGTTTTTATTTTACTATATTTTTATCCCCAATAAGGATTTTTCCTGGCAAGGTTTTAATTAAGCATATTCTCATAATGAATTTGCTTCTATTATGTATTTTACCAATCATTCATTATTGGCATTCATACTTGTTTTATATTGAATTGTTCAAATGACATATAAATGTTTTGACTATAATATTTAAAATTAACATCATACTCAAAGTCAAATAAAAGTTTTCTAACACTTTAAGTTGGATAAAAGATTCTGACAGAACTAAATTCGGATAAAAGATTTCAACTAAGCCAATCAAATAAGATGTTTTCCATAAAATTTCAAGCATATGCATATTAAAATTAAGAAGTTGAACAAAATAAGCTTGACTAAATTATAAGGTCAAATAAGAGTTGTTAGATCCAAGTTCAATAGACCTTGTGTTTGGTTTTGATTGTGTGTTCAAATAACTAAGTGTAAAACATAACTTTATGTATATCAAATCATGCTAGACACAAAATGTCAAATTTAGCCCAATAGATGCAAGTTATGTGGTTGGACAAATGCAAGTGTTGTATGTATGTTTTTCATCTGATAAGTTTTTGCTTGAACAAACACAAGTGAATATACTTTATATAATAATCTTTTGCTTGGACAATGAGTATACTTCGTCTGACACACGCAAACCTGAAGCATTTAATGATACACATCAAACTAATAAATTCTTATTTATGATGTCAAAGAAAGTATGCTCCTTTATTCTTTTAATAGGATTTTATAATGTTTTGTCAACAATATCAAGATCTCATTGCAAACAACTTTTTATGGAAAAGAATGTTAATGCTTTGAAGTCAACCAACAATATCAGGTCCTTTATTGCTCAAAAGGTGGAAGGAAGTTACCTGCCTAAACTTGTAAATCTTTGTATTCCAAAGGTGTTTCCAAAAAAGCCATACCATTCAATACTAATTCAAGAGCATTTAATACATATTACAACACACTCATACAGTAGGAGAAGAAGACTCTCACGACGACTACAAAGGATGTCCAAGTGCTCTTTCCTTCTCAAGCTTTATACAAAGAAGATTTGTGTGAAAAAGGAAGGGTGACGAAGCTCTTACAATAAGAATAAACTATTGTAATCTTAAGCATCCTAAACCTTTGTATTAGTGAGGAAGAACATTGTTTGTGTTCATAACTATTTAGAAGAGTGTGATTTATCTTGCGTCCATTGTAAGACGTTACTCTCTTTCTAGTGAGCAACTGTGTGATTTGTAGATCACTTTCTATGTAAACCTTTGTGATTTTAGCCAAGAGTGGTTGTGTTCCAAGCAATATTTAGTGGTTAGTTAGGGTGACTGCATTCTAGATAATACTAAGGATTTTAGCCCTGAATGGTTGTGTTCAAATAATACTCTAATTGTTTTAGCTAGGAGTGTGTGAGGTCCGAACAATACTCTCTTGTATCTTGCAACATTAATTTGCTTAGTGGAACTTGTTCATGTTAATCAAGAATTGGACATAGTCTAGATTAACAAACGAATTTTAGCCAGGAGTGGTTGTGTTCCAAGCAATAGTTAGTGGTTAGTTAGGAGTGATTGCATTCTAGATAATAGTAAAGATTTTAGCCAAGAATGGTTGGTGTTCAAATAATACTCTAATTGTTTTAGCTAGGAGTCCGTGTGAGGTCCGAACAATAATCTTTTGTATCTCACAACATTAGTTTGCTTAGTGGAACTTGTTCATGTTGATCAAGAATTGGACATAGTCTAGATTATCGAATGAATCAATATAACATTACTTGTGTAAATCTCACTTACCTTTTTATGTTTTCATATTGCATGGTATGGATCTACAACTAATCTCAGAAAGAGAGTTTTGTGAAAAGTAAGTTTTGAAAATTGTTTTCAACAGTTTGTCTATCAAACTTGTAATTGTGTTTGACATTCTTCATCAGACGTCACTCTTAAGAGTACTTGACAATTCATCTTTCAAGTATAAACAACTTTATCTGTTGACACTTTTTATGGAAAGCTTTGCGAAAAGTTTTTAAAAAGTATTAAAAATACAATTCAATCTTCCTTTCTTGTATTTATAACTTGTTTTCACAAATTTATAAGACACATTGTCAACACCCGATTTTGTCCGGGTAATCTTTTAAATTAAAGCATAATGATAAAAATAAAAAGAAATAAAAATCAATAATAACATAAAAATATATTTATTAGTTTAAATATTCTTGAAATAATAATAATGATAAAAGTTAAATAAAATTTGAACTTTTCCATAAAAAAAAAAGACTCAAAAAGAAAAGGTGGTGATTTTACAAAATAAAGTAAAATAAAATAAATAATTAATAAT
>Ga0209489_110620_pt1 | contig 10189 bp, 6 predicted proteins | sample SiratrowhiteBW_FD_187527 | JGI IMG/M metagenome (GOLD analysis project Ga0209489, IMG submission 187527) | Root nodule microbial communities of legume samples collected from California, USA - Siratro white BW (SPAdes) (version 2) | ecosystem: Host-associated > Plants > Roots > Nodule | place: USA...
TATATTTATAATTAAGCATCCAAGTTGGGTTTGAGTTTATTTATCTTTGTTAATGTAAAACTTTACGTTTTTAATTTGTTTTCTTTTTTATTTATTATGAAATTTATTTCTCATTTTCTATCCGTCACATAATAAGTATACCCATGCATGTTCTGCTACTAATTTAATTATATTAATTAAATCATTTTTCTTTTAAAAATTAAATATCATAGTAAAAATATGATATTATTAAAAATTTAATATAAAAAATATATAATATTAATTTCAAAAAAATATATAATTACATAAACCTTAAAAGAAGGTATCAAATAACAATTATATAAACATAAGTAATTATAGAAAACAATAATTAATTATATGTAATTAAATTTTCACAATATCTATTACTCTTATAAATTTTGAAGGAAATAAAGTATCTACGAGATTTAATTAAAAATATTATACCAGTGGAACTGTCAAGAAAAAAATGAAACGTAGATAGTAAAAGAAGAATTAGTTTTTCAAAATAAAACTAAACACAAAGAGAAATAAAAGAAAGATAAGTTTTTTTGAAAGTATGTATATTTTAGAAATGATCAGATGTATCTAGACATACTTAATTTAAGAAAGTTTATGGTTATGTTAATGCAATATATAGTTTGAATGAAATCGTATATATATATATATATATATATATATATATATATATATAATATGTGATTGAGATTATAAGGAGAAGTAAGTACTCTTTAGATTTGAAGAAACTTTGTATATATCGAATAAGTCAAATAAAAGAAAATGAAAAGTTACTTAACAAAACAAGGGTTTTTTAAATGAAATTAAACAAATGACTTCTCAAAAAGACTTCAAAAAAATTTAGTTAAAAAAATTCTTAAATTAGCACAAATGTAATGACATGCAAATTTTAACAAAATAAGGAAAAAAAAGAACACTCATATATTTTTATATTAGTTTGTCTGTAGAATACATTTAGTTCTCAATTAATAGATTGAGTTTGACTATGTGAAATAATGTTGCAAGTTACAACATGACTATTTTTTCAGTTCATACCCACTCCTAACTAACTTAATGGGTATTATTTCGGAACATAATCACTACAGGCTAAATTGTCAAGTATTGTTTTTAAATGTAACCTCTCTTGACTAACTTGTCAAGTATTTTTTAAATAATTAGTCACTTATAATAAAAAAAAAACTTGAGTATTCTTTTATATTGTAGTCATTCTTAACTAATCTACTAGATATTTTTTAACAAAGTCACTGACTAAGACAAAGTTTGCTTAAGAAGTAATATAAACTGATCATAATGTTTGCTCATTAAAGATAATAGTATCTTTCAATATATATGAAAAACCCACGCATATGCGTGGGTATAGCGTGGGCAAGGGAACTACGCTAGAATTCTGGAAGCAAATTATCTTGTGTGAGTCTAGCCCACACAACTGAATGCATAATTAAATATAATAAATTATACTTGGGTCAAATCCACGCAAAGATGGCAGAAGCTTGCGGGGGGTCAAGCCCACGCTTATAATACAATTATAAAAAATTTATAAAAGGTTTTATTATTATATTACTCACCACTAACCATTTATTTTCAAATTTTAGACAAAGTGCAGAGGCAAAACTCGAACCCAGAACCTCTCAGCAGTTGGATAACACCTATTACCATTAGATCTGAAGAACTTTATTGCCTTATTACGCTTAATATTATACTTATTAATTCGATAAAAATTATTGTAATATTGTGGTGCGTGGGTCTGACCCACACTACTTGCAATTAATTAATTGCAAATAATATTATGTTGCGTGGGTCTGGCCCACGCTGGGTTTTATTTTTATGTTTTTAATTTTCTGTTGCGTTTTGCGTGGGTCTAGCCCACGCTGTTTGAAATTAATTATTTAGAAATAATAATGTGATGCTTGGGTCTGGCCCCTGCTTGATTTTACTTTTATTTTTTTGAATTTTCTTTTGCGTTTTGCGTGGGTCTAGCCCACGCTGTTGGGCCCCACTTGATTTTAATTTCTTTTTTAAAATTTTTTTTGTGTTTTGCGTGGGTCTAGCCCACGCAGATTGCAATTAATTAATTGCAAATAATATTGTGCTGCGTGGGTCTGGCCCCCGCTTAGCTTTATTTTCTTTTTCAAATTTTTTTATTCAAATTGCGTGGACTATGACATTTTAGAGTGGGTTTGGCCCACGCTTCTTGCTTGGGTCATTAACCCACACATATTTTTGATAGCTATTTGGCTGATTTCTTGTAGTGTGTCAAGCTTTTAAGATAAAGAAAATTTTGACAACATTTTGACACTTTGTCAAATTATGGCTCATATTCTTACTTTTTTATAGACATTGAAGAAATGAACTCTTACAGATCTTTTTCTATATGTTTAACAATTTCAACTCATAAATTTTTTTTTCTTGCATATGAGCATCTTGAACTAAAGACGAATTAAATACTCTTGCATTAATGTTAGTCTTCGAAACCACTTCTCCTAAAATTTGTTAATCTTGATGGTATAACATTTATTTAAAATTGTATAAAGCATTGAATAATATAAGATAAATAGTTTTTTTCTAAAATTAATAAAGCAAGCTTTAAGCAGTCATTGAAGCATAACAACTTTAGATTGTTTTCTAATAAATTATTGATGTGACATATATTATTATAAATTTTTTAATAAACTAAGAAAACAAATGTCTTCTACAATACAAAATAAAGAGATTTTCGTAAAATAGAACATTAACTTAGTACTATATACATATTATCTAAGTACAATAATGTTTATTAAACATAAAAAGTACTATGTGTATTATATGTCTCTCAGACAAAAAATATGTCTTACTAATAAAATATTATCATATTTTTACACTTTATTATTTAAAAATACCTATTCATCATATGATTATGGTGGATTTTTTTTCTAACAGATTAGTTTATATATATAATCAGATGTATGTTTAACATGTTTACCATTGGTTTTCTTGTGTCCAACGCCACAAAATAAAAGTTCTTTTATTATTTGTCCTAATTAATTTACACGTGTTATAAATTAATAATTTTTTTTAAAATCAAATAAGTCTCAAGAAATCATTTGCTATGAATATACTTGATAGGTCCTTAGGACGATATAATTGATTAATGACATTGATTAATTATTTTGAGATTTTTGTGATATCAGATAAATCCTTTGATTGTAGAAAGACACAAGAAACGTTAACGAGATTAGACTAATTACATGGACAACAACAATATATGATATAATAAAGATGTCTTACTTTGACACTGTCTTAGTTTTCTACACTCCCTCGGTAACCAAATAAATTGTTATTTTATTATAATATAATATTTTAGTACAAAAACAGGTGTTAAAGTATATTTATTATATAATAAAAGATCCATTAATAGGTGAGTTGATATGTTTATCATCATTATTTTATTATAATATTATTATAAACACAGTTGTAAAGTATGCTTATTGTGGTGTATATGTTTATTGTATAATAAAAAACACATTGACAGTGAGTTGATATGTATAAGCAATGAATTTAGCAGCCATATATATAATAATGAATCAAATTTGGCAAGTTGCCGGTAAAAGAATTTTGAAGGTTTCATCTCTGTCCATCTATAAATAACTCACTTTGCTTCCTTCAACTCACAGCGAAAAATAATATTAAGTGTTGATATTATCATCATCATCATCATCAAGAAAGATGTTTGGCCTCTTTGACAAGAGCCACAAGATCAAGGGCACAGTGGTGTTGATGCCAAAGAATGTGTTGGACGCAAACGACTTAACCACAGTGCAGAATGGAGGTCTTGGTAGTGTTGTGTCTGGTCTCTTCGACGCCGTGAGCGACGTAGCAGGACAAGTAGTTGATTCTGCAACTGCCATCTTTGCCCGTAACGTCTCCTTCAAGTTGATCAGTGCTACCTCCACTGATGGTTTGTTCTCTCCTCCATGCTTCTACCAAGTGCATAGAAACTAATTTTTGTATAGATAATCTGAATCTTTAACTTTTTCTAATGAGATTATTAGATTGTTATCATCTTTATTCTATTTCAATGAATCTTTAACTTTTGCAATGTTTTTTTTTTTTTTTTTTTTAATTATTTAATGTTTTATTTTTTTTTTTAATTTTTTTTTTTTTTTTTTTTTTTTTTTTTTTTTTTTTTTTTGAAATATTTAAAGTTTGATATTCTTTCCTAAATTTAAGTTATTTATTTATTTATCTTACTTTCTGTTTTGAGTTAATTATAAATGTCCTTTATGAATTTAAACTTATGATTCAAGTTTTATATATTATTACCCGTGTAAACATTTTGCAAGTTAGAAGCTATTTAACAATAAACTTAGTATATATTTTTATACGAGAACTTGAGACAGGATAATATTATAGAACATATATTGTTGTCCATATATTCCAACTAAATTTAGGTTTTTCACTTTAGAAATATTCTTATAAACAAGTTACCATGATATTTTCTTCTTTTTTTAGGGATTATGTCACTGTTAGTTTATAAAAGTAGTATAATTTTATTCATTTATCATTAAAATGGATAAATCGTGTCAAAAAAAAAATTCATGAATAGATAATACAAATTTGGGTGAAAGTGAAATGCAACATGACTTTATTATAAATATTCTTTTTAAAAATAAAATAATATTATGATGAGACGACTTTAGTTCAAATTTCAGAATATACTAAATTCATATTAAATGACACCACCTTAATCTTCCATTTAAATTAAACTAAAATCGTACATCCTTTACGTAATTGAAACTCTTTAACAACTTGACTTTAATAAAATGAAAACTGTTATCCAATTATATAATAAAAACAATTTGTCGTTTCATTAATAAGTGAGCATAATTGCACCACTTTCTTAAAAAAAACACCAGGTTGGTTTTTTTCGATAGTTTATAAAGTATTTATTAAAATAGTTAAGCATCTGTAACTTTTTAAATACTACTGTTTGGAAAAAGACACTGATCTTTTTTGTTTTATTTGTAGCAAAAGGAAATGGAAAAGTTGGTAAGGAAACCTATCTGGAGAAGCATATTCCAACGTTACCAACCCTTGGAAACAGACGAGATGCATTCGATATTCAGTTTGAATGGGATGCTAATTTTGGAATTCCAGGAGCATTTTACATCAGAAACTTTACCTATGACGAGTTCTTCCTCGTCAGTGTCACTCTCGAGGACATTCCAAATCACGGAACCATTCATTTTGTCTGCAACTCTTGGGTCTACAACTTCAGAAACTACAAAAAAGATCGTATTTTCTTTGCCAATAATGTAAGTCTGAACATCCAAAGATCTACCCAGTTGTTTTGAACTTTTTGTCAGTAATACTTTTCTAGTGTTTACTATTTTTATGTTCATTTTTGAAACGATTGATGAAACATGTTGCAGGCATATCTGCCAAGTGCAACACCAGCTCCACTGGTTAAGTATAGGAAGGAAGAGTTGGAGGTTTTGAGAGGAGATGGAACGGGAGAACGCAAGGAATGGGAAAGGATCTATGATTATGATGTGTACAATGATTTGGGCAACCCTGATAGTGGTGAAAAGCTTGCTCGTCCAGTTCTTGGAGGCTCCAGCACCTATCCTTACCCTCGTAGGGTTAGAACTGGTCGAAAACCCACCAAGAAAGGTTACACTTTTTGTCTTTTCTTTTATCATGTTTTCATTACTTTAAGGAAACTCACATAGGAGCAAGTATGGCGTGGGGGTTTTTAAATAGGTAAAATACCAGTGGTTCTTTAAAGAATAAAAGAAGAAGAATGTCACTTTTCACTAGAAAACAATATTGGCAGCATGCTTGGTGAGGAGAGAGTGAGATAACAATATTTTTATGAAGAAAGATAGATACATTGAAACCATGAAAAGTAGATACATTCATTTGATAACCCATTATAACAATATAATAATATATATTAGTATTTTAAATTAAAAATAAAAAATGATTAAAATATTTATTTATTGAGTTGTTAGGTGGTGTAGTTACTTTTGGTATATAGTGTCCCAATATCAGCCATTTTAATGGAGGAAAAGAGCAGGGAGGAGGAAGACATTTGTTTGGTTAGTTTAGTAAGAGAAGAGATAAGAGATAATTGAGAAAAGTTGACTTTATTTGAATATGAGCAATGAGGTACCTTATTTGATTTTATTTATAAGGAGAAATTGGAAGAGCAAAATCACTTCATTTGATTTGTACCAAATAAAATAAAGATAGCACATTATATTTTTATAAACTATATTTACTTTTCCTCTCCTTTCCTCCAAAATTTTAAGCAAAATGAGATATCTGTATTCTCTCCAGCCAAAAGATAGAATTATACCTGGCTTTACTCTTCTTACATTTTAACTTTTGATTAGTGCTTAACAAAACATTGTACAGGCACAGGAAAAAAAATGTAAGTGAAAAAAAAAAAAAGAAAAAACAAACATGCATAACTTAAATTACCTATGTATAACTTACATTTGTGATTTAATGATATTATTGACAATGATAAGATTTTTTTTGCGCGGTTTTAGAATTTTTGCTCTTTTGGCCATGCAATTTGTCAGTGTTCTGAATGTTTTTTATATTTCTGCTAATATTAAGTGTTTGATTTTCTTACAGATCCTAAAAGTGAGAAGCCTGCAGCTGAGATTTATATGCCAAGAGATGAAAAATTTGGCCATTTGAAGTCCTCAGATTTCTTAACATATGGATTAAAAGCCTTGTCTCGACAACTCTTACCTTCTCTCGAAAACGTTTTCGACACAGATTTCACATGGAACGAATTTGATAGCTTTCAGGAAGTGCGTGAGTTGTATGAAGGTGGAATTAAGCTACCAACAGATACACTTAAAAGCATTAGTCCCATACCAGTCTTGAAGGAACTTTTCCGATCTGATGGTGAAAATGTCCTTCAGCTTCCACCACCTCATGTTGTGAGAGGTACCTTAAAAACACATCCTAATCAAATTATGTTTTTGTTGGATCATAGTATTTTCCAAACTTTCATCTAAACATAATATTACATGTATTAACTTTATGCAAATTATTTTAGAAAAAGTTAACCAATGCCATAATCTATGATTTGAGCAGTGAATAAATCTGCATGGATGACTGATGAGGAATTTGCAAGAGAAATGATTGCTGGTGTAAACCCTAATGTCATTCGTTGTCTTCAAGTAAGTCCAACTATTTCATGGTTAATCAGTGAATAATGTTGGTTATTGTTCCACTATCTTGTTAATGAACATATTTCTTCATTTCAATAATTGCAGGAGTTCCCTCCACAAAGCAAGCTAGATCCCACTCTCTATGGTGATCAAACTAGTACTATAACAAAAGAAAAGTTGGAGATTAACATGGGTGGGGTCACAGTGGAAGAGGTAATGATATACATGTGTGCTACCTCCACTATGTTAATTATTATATTAAATACCTAATTAACTGTAGCCATGATAATGATTTGTGCTATATATATTTCCAACAACTTTCTCCTTTTAGGGAAATATAATATTGGTAAATTGGAAACTGATAACCATATGGATAACACAAAAAGTTAAATCTATTTAATATGTTAGAAATAGAAGACAATCAAACTTTTGTTTTCTTTACTTAGATTAATTTGGAATTATTCTTTTGTGATTCAAATTGATCACTGAAATTAAATTCCGTGGAACACAGGCACTTACTTCAAAGAAATTATTCATATTGGATTACCATGATGCATTCATTCCCTATTTGACAAGGATAAACAATCTACCTACTGCGAAAGCTTATGCCACAAGAACAATCATATTCTTGAAAGATGATGGCACTTTGAAGCCACTTGCTATCGAATTAAGCAAGCCACATCCAAGTGGAGATAATTTGGGTCCTGTGAGCAAAGTTGTGTTCCCTGCAATTGATGGTGTTGATAGCGCAATTTGGCTATTGGCCAAGGCTTATGTAATAGTAAATGACTCTGGTTATCATCAACTCGTGAGCCATTGGTGAGAACTTCTCTCACAATATTTAGTCCATCTATGGTGTATCTACGTAAATGAATTTATTATTGAAAATTTTCTTCTTCTTCTTCGTGTTACAGGTTGAATACTCATGCAGCGATGGAGCCATTTGCCATAGCAACAAACAGGCAACTCAGTGTGATTCACCCCATTTATAAACTTCTTTATCCTCACTATAGAGATACCATAAATATCAATGCACTTGCTAGGCAAAACCTGATTAATGCAAATGGCATTATAGAGCAATCATTTTTGCCTGGAAAGTATTCTATGGAGATGTCTTCAGTTGTTTACAAGAACTGGGTTTTCACTGACCAATCATTGCCAGCTGATCTCATCAAGAGGTATTGTTAAACACACATTACTATAAAGAAATGAAAAAAAAGTTATAAGTTAAAGTTCATCTAATCATAAACTTAATATATGTGATTAACCAAACAGTTATATAAATTTTTCACTATATAATTTACATAAAAAAAAGAGATCACTTTTACTTCAAAATCTTAAAATATTATGTTTTTGATATTCAACTTTCTCGTTCTAATATGAAATTTAGATTCATATTTAAATATGTAATTCTGATAGTAAAAAACAAAAACATGCTCTTTCAATAATAACAATGTGTTTTCTTTTTCTTTTTGCTTTGATATAGAGGATTGGCAGTTGAAGATCCTTCTGCTCCTCATGGACTTCGTCTTGTGATAGAGGACTACCCTTATGCTGTTGATGGACTTGAAATATGGGATGCTATTAAGACATGGGTGAAAGAGTATGTGTCCTTGTATTACCCTACAGATGTGGCAGTTCAACAAGATACTGAACTCCAAGCATGGTGGAAGGAAGCTGTAGAGAAGGGTCATGCTGACCTAAAAGACAAGCCTTGGTGGCCTAAAATGAAAACTATTCAAGAGCTTATTCAATCATGCTCCACCATCATATGGATTGCTTCAGCTCTTCATGCAGCTGTTAATTTTGGACAATACCCTTATGGAGGTTTCATCCTGAACCGTCCAACTCTCAGCAGAAGATTCATCCCAGAGCCAGGAACCAAAGAATATGATGAGATGGTGAAGAACCCTCAAACTGCATATCTGAGAACCATTACACCAAAGCGTGAGGCCATTATTGACCTTACAGTGATAGAGATATTGTCAAGGCATGCTTCTGATGAGGTCTACCTTGGGAAGAGAGATCATCCAAATTGGACATCTGATTCAAAGGCATTAGAAGCATTCAAAAGATTTGGAAGCAAGTTGACAGAAATTGAAGGAAAAATCACAGCAAGGAACACCGATTCAGCTCTGAAAAACCGATATGGGCCAGTTGAACTTCCATACACTTTGCTTGTTCCTTCAAGTGAAGAAGGGTTGACTTTCAGAGGAATCCCTAATAGTATCTCTATCTAGAGAGTGTGTGGTTGAATTAATACCCTGATTATGGTTTAATCTACTTTCTAATAACACAAATGATGCTTTAGTGTACTTGAATGTGCTTGTAATCCTGTATTTGGAATTCTGTGCTTTGATTAACCAAGAAAATAACAGTGTTTTAGCCATTGCTTAATTTGTACAAGCTCATAAATTTGTTATAAGTGCGTTTGTGTTCTTTTTATCTAAACATTAAACATATTTTTTTTACTAATAATAAAAAATAATATAAATAAAAATATAAAAGGAGAAGTTCAATCTGTAAAAAACATTCTTGTTATAAACTAAGATTAATGTCAAATCCTAAACATTAAACATAATACAATGTGATACATGCGGTGCAATCATTGTGTATATATATAAAGCAGAATAAATCAATACAACAAGTCTTCTACTTCTAGAAACTAATAATCAAGATTATCATATAGGTTTTATGGATGTCCTTATAGTCTCTAACTAAATATCTTTTTTTATCTTATTTTATGTAATCTACCAACTTGTTCGTGCACATTTCAAATGAGTTTTTTTTTTTTTTTTTTTTTTTTTTTTCTTTTTTATTGTATACGCATTTCTACTATAATATAAATTGTTCGTTTTTACTTCTGAATTAAATTTTAATTTGTTTTAAGAAATTGCCGATAATTAAAATAAATTTATTTTTTTATAAATATAAATAGACATATATTGAAAAATATATATATATATATATATATATATATATATATATATATATATATATATATT
>Ga0209489_110622_pt1 | contig 10185 bp, 10 predicted proteins | sample SiratrowhiteBW_FD_187527 | JGI IMG/M metagenome (GOLD analysis project Ga0209489, IMG submission 187527) | Root nodule microbial communities of legume samples collected from California, USA - Siratro white BW (SPAdes) (version 2) | ecosystem: Host-associated > Plants > Roots > Nodule | place...
TATATATATATATCCACATGTCATCATGTCATCTTATTTACACATTTCAACATTTTACACTCAAATTGTAAAACTTTAACGAGATAACTTTTAAATCTATTAAAATATCAGTGAAAGTAATTTTTTTTTTACTTACCATAATTTGTTGTCTATTGGGAATACACCAAGTTCCATCAGATCTCATTCCTGTGGCTTTTCATACGTCCATTGCATTTGACCATTCATCGCTTTTTAATGCCTTTTTCCTTTTTCTATTGAAAATAAATAAAATAAGATAATATGATGTTAGATTAAATAAAAGAACAAAAACAAACAAACTTGTATATGTGAAACATAAAAAAATTAAAATTATATAAAGTGTATGTAAAATTTGCAAAAAAAGTTGTACACATGAAACATAAAAGAAACATTACCATTTTAAATGCCTTTTGGACAGAGGCAAAATCAAGATTGATGAACTATGAGTAGGGTTGCATAAATTAGGCCTTCAAGTTTCTGATTCAGATGTCCAAATTCTTATAGAAGTTGTGAGTACTAATTACTATATATAGATCTTTTTATCCATAACTGATATTTAAAGCACATACCTTTTTATAAAAGATTGTGGTCTTTTCCATATTTTCTTCTTAATATGCCAAAACTAAATTGCAAACATTAACAAGTTATTTATTCTTTAACATGGTATGTTATTGATGATAAAATATGGGAGCAGGACCATTTTTTGATATTTAGTTTGGGAAAGAACAGTTTGGGAAAGGATATTGACGCCACACGAAAGATGAGAAGGTGAGTGATAAGTCATGGGGTTGATCGCGACAGGATATCCTGATAAGATCAAATTTGGGTTCTTGTAAATTAGAACACCATAAATTTCTCAAAGAGAAAACTCAATTTTATTTCAAAATTTATCTCCCATTACATTTCTAGATTCTATATTAATCCTGACATGCCAAAATAACTAAGATATTTTTAGATTCTATATTAATCCTGACAAGCCAAAATACCTAAGACCTTCTCTTCGTTAGTTGTTTTTATTTCCATTGAATGTATCATTATTTCTCACATGACAATATGAATAATTCATCTTCTTTTAGTCTTCTTTTTCCATGTGATGCTTTCAACCACTTAATTAAAATACATAATAAAAATTATAAAAGAAAATCCTAAATTATATTTATCCCCCAAAGATCATATCAATTATAGAATAATTCAGTCACAAGCAGGCATTCTTAATTCTTCCTCAAGTGTCATATCCTTTCTTTCTATAAAGAAACTTCATACTTAAAAGTGCTAGATCTTTGTTTAGTTTATGTTAAATCATATTATAAAATATATATCCATCCTCAGAAAGGTTATCTTATACACTTCTAACATATGGGACTATTTTTACAAGGTGATGTAGACAGCGATGTTTAATTTTCATTAATATATTCATTTGATTCGCTAGATCTTTCCATGTTGCTATAGACAAAAATCAAATCAATTAATCTCAATTAAACATAAAATCTCAATTAAACAAATAATCACTCTTCAAAGAGAAAACAAACAAAATTACTAATAGCATATATACACTGTTCAAAACTGATGTGCAAATATGTGTCTGTTTCAAAATCATCTCTAATTATCTGTTACCATAGACTCTTCCAACACACAATAATATACATAACTTGTGAGTTCCATAATTGAAGATTATAATATTTCTTGTTCACTAAATTTTACAAAATTAAAGATTATAACATTTCTTATTGTAGATCATTTATGGTTACAAAATGCAAATAAAGATCCTAATGTTTCTTTAGACAAAACTGTTAGAATAAGGTTAAAGCAATTTTCTCTAATGAACAAGCTTAAGAAAAGAGCTTTAAGGGTAATGTTTCAACAATATTTCAATACTTCTTTGGCATTCATTCCTGAATCATTAATCTATATGACCTTTCTAATCCAGGATTATTCATTTTTCTCTTAATGGTTGATATTTCTCGCTAACAGGTGATCACATAAGATTTGGTAGTAAAAAGGGCTCTTGGGCTAAAATAGGGATTCAAGCTTATGGATGCAAACAACAGAGGCAAAATCAACATTGATGAGATGAATTACGACGTTAATTTCATATTACACATAGCCTGAACAGTGCCTAATGTGAGCAATGGTCATTTGCCCCAATCAATTGAAAAAGGAAAAATGAAAAATGTTTGAATTATATGAAAGAATGTGACCTTTCAATATAGGGTTTCAGGGATGACTCTCAATGTCTCCTTTCTAATCAAAGTTTGAGTTCTCCAATTCTTTAACTTACCACTAGTTCAGGACGCAACGAAACTATTCAACAAAGTCACTGATTCACAGACAGAGATGTGAAATGCCAAACCCTTCTTAGTCATTGCTTCATTGCTTCATTTAGTGTTAGGATATGCATTAATTGGATATTTTATCACATTTAGGAACAAGGGCTTGCATTAAGGGTTGGGTGTGGTTGCGGCTTCAAAATCAAGAATTGAGTTTGAGATTTGGAAACAATGTTAGGAAGGCAGGCTTGGGTTTAGGATTGGGTATGGATGCAACTTCAAAATGGAGTTAGGTTTGAGATTTGGGAACCATTAATTGGGAAGCACACAGTATCTGAAAAATTGAAAGCTTAAAAAGTTTTGTGAAGATGTCCTTAGACTAAAAGATCGCATTATCTGAAAAATTAAAAGCGGTGAAAGTTTTGTGAATATCTCATTAAATTAGATAGCACATAATATCTAAAGATTTGAAAGAGCAGCAAAAGTTTTGTGAGTATATGTGAGTGCCACAAGTAAATGCAAGTTTGGTGAAAGTTTTGTTAATATCTCATTAAATTAGAAAGCACATAATATCTAAAGATTTGAAAGAGCAGCAAAACTTTTGTGAGTATATGTGAGAGCGGCAAGTAAATACACCAAAAAGAAATATTTTATATTAATTAATATACTAATATATAATTATATTTATTAATTTAATTTAATAAATTAAAATTTGAAGTATATTATACTGATTTTTTAACTATAAAAAATATATAATTTAATATAATAGAAAATGGTAGAAGTGGATAAAGATTATTCAATGGAATTATCACAATCGCTCAATATCATTAGAGTATTTACTAAAATTTATCAAAATCTAGTTCTCTTGTTTTATTTACAAGAGTAACTAACTTATCTTTGAAAATTTTAAAATCTTACATATTGATTATCTAGGGAGTACTCAAAATATTCTATAAGAAGATCTTTACTTTTGATATTTGTCAACAGCTTGGTGACAATTCATTAATTTATATCAATTGATTTTATTGGCGAATTAATTTTTCTATTATAAATGTTCAAGCTAACTAAATTTTGTTTTTTTTCCTGTTCCTTCTTTATATTTATGCATTTATATATAAATATATCTTAACTTTAAAGTTATCAATTTTTTTACATACAAAATATTTATTATGTGATTTCATGTTTTTAAATATGTGTTTTCATTCACTTTAACACAATTGTAGAATTTCTTGTATTATTAATGTAGTCGCCTACTAATGAGATACTCCTAAACTTTGACCTAAACTACCTACACACTCTAATTTTAAACTGACTTGAGAGCGTGCGTCAGAGCGCCTACATGACCTCTCTATACTGTGGACTTTGGAGCGATGAAACAACAGGAAAGGAAGGGACTCAGGATAGATTGGAGCTAACAAGTCTCTTGCAAGAACTATTAATATAATATTTTTCTTTAATAGGTATGGAATTAGATAAAAGTTGGATGCAAAATAATTGATAGCACACAATCTTTATATATGAAAAAAGAGTTATAGACTTTGTTAAAGTTGCATTTAATGATATTGAAGAAGGAAAGTTAATATGATGTCCTTACAAAAAGTAAAAGGTCTCTTGCCATAACTATTAATATAATATTTTTCTTTAATAGGTATAGGATTAGATAAAAGTTGGATGCAAATAATTGATTGCACACAATCTTTATATGACAAAAGGGTTATAGACTTCATTAAAGTTGCATTTAATGATCTTGAGGAAGGAAAGTTAATATGATGTCCTTACAAAAAGTAAAACAATAATCTCTTTAAGTATAAAAGGATATGAATGACACCAAAAAAGCAACTAAACAAACAAGGAAACAAGATATCCAACAAATCCAAAGTATAATAAAAATGTATAAAATTTATAATGTATAGTTTTTGATTTGAGCACAAAAATATAATTGATGCCATATTATCAAAAGCATTTCAACAACGAAATAAAGTTCGTGAAACATAGTGATGACTATCAATTTATAGTTCAAATTTTTTTTTACTAGTTTCGTTTAACTGAATAGTATTGATGGAGACAAATACAGAAAAAGATTTGAAATCTTGATATAGCAATTTACAAAACAGGTATAATCTAATTTCTAAATTATTTTCTGAAGTAAATTTTAAGATTAATAGAATCTTGACGTTTGCAGACATCCTCTTCTTGTCGGCCAATGAGGAGAGGTTCGGCTCCAGTAACCTCGTCCTACATTCTAAACCCTAAAACTCTAAATCCTAAATTCTAAATCATAAACCCTAAATCTTAAACTCGGGCTAGCAAATCCTTCAACATCATTAACAATTCAGGAGATCGAATTTCCAGGAATTGAAGATCGAATCGAATTTCCAATTGTCGAGTGTCCAACAAGGAAAGAACTTGAACAAGCCCGGAAGGTAACGGACGACCACGAAATTTGGTAACAAGATCCTTATATTCGTCAGGCAAACCATGATGTCTAGATGTGTTTAGGGATGAATAAGAAATTGGATAGTTACGTAAAAGAAATGGAATAGAAGTAATGAATTGACTAATGGATAGATACATAAGCAACCAACGATAGCTTACCTCTTGAAGCCTCTCCAAATCTATAATTTTCTGGTAATTTTAATCTTTCACCAATTTTTTTAAGAACAGCTCCATGTGATCTTGGTGCCTAAAAAAAAAAATTTCAAATTACTCCAATTTTCTTTTTTAAACTCTTCTTTCCCAATCTATCTAAGTTTTTTTCTTTTAAAAATAAAATAAAACTTTATTATTTTATTTTATTTTATATTAATCACCCTTAATTACATTATTATTATTATTATAAAATCAAAAAATAATGTTGACGTTTGAAAAAAAAAATCATAACTTTAACTTTAAAATAATATAAATTTAATATTTCTTTATTTATAACTTTTCTAACAAGTATATAAATTTATAACATTATTATTATTATTGTTGAAAAAATTTTAACACGTTAAAAAATAATTAATAGTTATCATTAATAACAAATATATAAAAAATAATTATTCATCTATAAATATTTAATAAAGTTTATATTAATTATATTTGTATTATAAGAAAACTAATTTTATTATATATTCTTTTTAATAATTATTTATGATATGTGATTTTTTAATATAAATATTGTGACAATTTCTTAATTTTGTCATTATTAAAAATAATATTTATGACAAATAAAAATATAGTCACAGATAATATATTAATATATTAATAGTGACAAAATTTATGTATAACATTAAATTTTTGTCATAAAGCTTATATTTCTTATAGTCAATCTAATTTAAAATTATAATTTTTGTAAAATTAGAAAATCAATGAAAGAAATTTATTTTTTTATCTATTCAAAATTCAAAATATAATCGATTGTTATACAGTATATATATATATAATCTTTATTGGTGTTGTAGTTGAATGGAGAGTTAATTGTTAGTTAGATGTTGCTTTTCTTCTTGATAATATGAAACATATCTAAAATAAGTATTTTTTTTTATAAATGCTTCCATTATTACCTTTAAAAAATAAAATATAAAAAAGTAGAAAAAATATTAATGAGTTGAATAAAAAGAATTTTATAAATAATGAAGTTGCATAGTAAATGAAAGATATGAGAATGGAGAGATTTATAAAGAATGATGAGAAACGAAAATTGTGTGATGATTAGTTAAATCAAATTCACACCAATTACAATACTTTTATTATATTTAAATATAAGTTTATGAATTAAAAAAAATGTATTTTTTATATTATAAGTTACAAAGACATACAAATTAATAATATATAAATAAATTAGTATTGACTCAATTAATATTAATACTAAATAAATAATAAAATATATATAACTAGTGTCAAATTAGCCTTTTCTAATTTAAATAATATAAATACTATAAAAGTATATATGGTTAACATTAATTAAACCAACAATAACTTTAGCTATTTTTAATATTTATTTTAATTAATGTCGGCTAAGTCATAACTAACACTAATATAAATATTTTTATTTATTTTCAAAAGTTAAAAACAATTAATGTGGTAAAATAATTAATGTCAGTTTAGAGTTCACGAAGTAAAATCTATTAATGTTTGAAATTATGTTGTTTTAAAAATAATTTTATATCTTTTTAACTCTTTTATAGAAGTTAACATACTGCATCATGCTAGAATCAATTTAATTAATTTTAATAACATCACATTTTTATTAATATTATTCTCTGAAAGTTAATGTGATGTTTTATAGTGATATAGTAGTGATTATGGAATACACCTCTATCCACTCTGAAAATTTAGGTTATCCATCCATATCTGCGCCTTATGTATGATTCTAGGTGTAATGGTTGATATTATACATCATAAGCCAAGGGTAGAAAATGATTATTTGTACCCATATTTGTACTTTGGCCTATCTTCTTGTCAAAATATTTTAGGCTGTAACTAGAATATTTCATGTGTTTAAGTTCTTTTTCAAAGGTCTCTCCAACTATATTTATAAATATGAGATCACAATTATTTTTTAATTTTTTATAATAAATCATGGATGTTCATGACATAAATGGCACGTATTGTTAGTAGGTATTCATCAAATTTTCATGTTAGTAATATGAACAAGGGAAAAGTAGAAATTATTATAAAAATTAAAAGTTGATTTGAGTATGGTCATCACAACTCAATAAGTTTTTTGATAAGTTTTTTGGTATCCAGAGACTTTGGTGGTTGTGTTGTAAGAGTTTATAATGGTTCCAGAAAACTGAAAAAAAAAGGAGTTTACAATTTTAATAAAAAAAAGGTTTACAATTTTTTTCCAGAAAAATTGTATGAAAAGATTTGTTGTTTTTGCCACAAAAATTACATGTTGAGTAATAATACTTTTGTTAAGTATTCACGAATGTAGGACTTGTGGAAACACGTTAAATTTATTATGTGCTTTTAATTAAACTTATGCTTTTATATGAATCTGTTTCGGCTATAAAAGATTAGTTTTTTATTGCATGATTCTCAATAGTAGCATCAAAGATTTTAAGGGAAGAAGATGAGTAGTTTGATATGAGCACAGTCAATATTTTATGTTGAGTTTTTGAAGAGAGATTAGTGTTGATGATTTTTTATCTTCACAATGACTTTGTTGATGTGATTTTTGATCTTCATAATGACTTTGTTGATGCAAATGTGATGGGCTTTGGCTTAGCCCGTGATACGATGTTAATGATTGATTTCATCTATTGATAATACTAAAGAAGAAAAATATAAAAAAGAAGAATAAGAATATAAAGAAAAAAAAAAAAAAACAAAAAAAAAAAAAAAAAAAAAAAAAAAAAAAAAAAAAAAAAAAAAAAAAAAAAGACTAAAAGAGAAGAAGGCCCGATGATGGATATTCATTAAAGTTCTAAGAAAATGTAGAAAACTAATATAGAAGAATTGATACTGAGTATTGTCACTACAACTTAATAAATCTTTTGGATTAATAAATCTTTTGGATGTATATGAGACTTGATAGTTGTTTGGATAGTTGTGTGTCATGAGAAAGTTTATAATTAATTTTATCTTAAAAAATTATAAAAAAAGGATTTTAAAAATTTTAACAAAAAAGTTTTATGAAAAGATTTACAATTTTTATAAAAAAATTACCAAAAATTTATTATATGATTTATTTAAATTTATACTTATATATATATATATATATATATATATATATATATATATATATATATATATATTGTTTTCTTATTACGTGATTGTGAACATTTTCCTCTCAAATATAGGTCAACCATAGTGTTCGTGTTCATGTAATTACAGATAAAGACTTTTATTCATTTACACGTATAACATCAAGCGCAACATCAAGCGCATTATGTCAACCTATATTTTAGGTACTCAGAATATATAATTAATTTTACCAGAACTACAATTGTGCTATGATTCGAATTGGCTATCCACTACAAAAAAAAAGTTAAATTACTAACAGAATTTTATCCGTCGATAAAATATTATTATTGACGATTTTATCAACGAATATCATCCGTCGCTAAATTTATTGACGAATTTACCGATAAATTTATCCTAAATCCATCGATAATTACTGATGGACTGAGAAATCCGTCAATAATTACTAACGAACTCAAAAATCTATAAATAAATTTACATACAATCAATTTATCAACAATTTTTAGATATTCCTGATAGATTTGTGTCGTTGATATTTTTTATTTTTTTATACTATATCATCCTCTAATTACACAACCACCGGACACTGAATACATTATATTACTTACTTTTACATTCCAAAGCAATATACTAAGAAATCTACTAACTAATCATGTTGCTTCTTCTAACATCTACATTAACCAAGTTATGTTTATTTAAACTTTTCTTATACGATTTTGTTATAAAATTAATTTATGACAAGTTAAAAGTCAAACTTTTTTTTTAAGAAAACTAACAAAATTAATTTATATTTTTTATTAAAAATTTAAGGAGATGAGTATGTGACCTTTGGAATATCTAACTTTGCTTTTCTCACTTATATTACTTATCTTACTCAGTTTTATTTAATATTAAAATTTGATTTCACACTAATGTTTAATATGTAATTTGATTTAATATTCATGTTCTGTTTTGAGCAACTTCTATCCTCAATTGCTACTACCAGTACAGAATAGTTGTTGAGCATTCATATGAATTGTACTCGAGGCAAAGTAAATCCAATTTTGTGTCACTATTGTGCTCATTTTCAATCAAACATATAATAACTCTCTTTTAAGTTACTTGTACGTTCAAAATTCACATTAAAATGATGTTTTCTATTCATAATTATTGTACTCTACTCTTATAACAATGTTATTAGATAGTAGGTGTTGTATCTACTGCTACCAGAGTTGCACTTTACAGAGTACTTCTGATTCATTTTGCAAACTAATATTTTGCATACTCTTCATTTTTATCTTAAATGTTCTTATTGCGATTTTTTATATCACAGAAAATTTGTGGGAAAATGCAACTTATGTAGGTAAAAATATGATCACAATATTTTTTATCATGGGTTTCTCCAACTATAGACATTAATTCTCCGACTGGTATGGTTAGTTTTTTATACGATTTGCTCACCATGTAATTGTTCTGAATCGAGAAACCTTTATAATAGTTCTGCAATTATCAGTTGTAATTTAAAACCGTTGTGTAGTGTCACAATTGCAACTCTCATATCAATGCATTAGGACCACAATTACAGTTTTACCTGCCTATTTTCTCGCAATATCAAGAATCATAACTTAAATCCGACGTGCATATCTTACCACCTAATCTACATTCTAATCTTTTTAACTTTGCTTTTTTTTTATATATATATATATATATATATATATATATATATATACGATATATCACCTCTAAATTATGATGGTATGATAATATACTAAAATTGTTTATTAGGGTTAACATTATCCACGGATATTGGTCAATACGTATTACCCACGAACTATTTCCGTAGATAATATCTACAGACCTATGTTCGTGGATAATACCTACGGACCTATGTCCGTGGATAATACTTAAGAACTTATATTTATAGATAAAACTACTATTATCTCTTATTAATGATGTTCATATTGATTTATTAATAATAACATTAGTAAAGATGAATATTATTAACAATATTAATATTTTTATTGATATTATTAATATTATAACAAATATTATTGGTATTTTTAACACTTTTATTATTATTATTATTATTATTATTATTAAATTTGTATTATTATTATTAATATTATTATTATTATTATTATTATTATTAGTATTATTAATAATATTATCATTATTATTATTAATATTAATAATATTAATAATATTATTAATATTATTGCTAATATTATTG
>Ga0209489_110625_pt1 | contig 10183 bp, 5 predicted proteins | sample SiratrowhiteBW_FD_187527 | JGI IMG/M metagenome (GOLD analysis project Ga0209489, IMG submission 187527) | Root nodule microbial communities of legume samples collected from California, USA - Siratro white BW (SPAdes) (version 2) | ecosystem: Host-associated > Plants > Roots > Nodule | place: USA...
AGTAATTGAACTTACTAATTGCTAATAAATGACATAAATTACTTACTTGAACGATTGAAGAAAACAAATCGAAGAATGGAACAATCGGGATGAAGACGATGTTAACCGGACGAAGAAAAATCTGAACTGGATGAGAAGCAGGAGGCAACGTTTGCGTGATACAGAAAGCTCACGTTGAACGGCAAAGGTTGAACGGCGGCAGCTTCCTGGCGGCGGGATGCACTTAGGGTTCACAATGGGGAATGAAGAAGTTGACCCGGATGGAGATATTAGGGTGCATATAGGGTGGAGGGTAATTTCGTATTCTGCACTGCATTAGTTGAGGGCAAAGTTGGCATCTAAAAACTTTTATTAGGGTGCAGGAAGAACCCGTCATAAAAAAGGCTTCAGCTCTTGTCTAAGGACGAATTCTTTCTCCACCTCTATATCTTCTTCCTGCACCTCTATACTCTATGTAAAATTATTACTATGCCCTTAATTTAAAATATAAAGACAAAAATACCCTTCACCCTCTTCATCTTCTTCGTTCAGTGTATGCTTATTCGTAGGAACCTTCACCATGCTCATCGGTAAAGAAAATTCAAAGTGAGTAATTATTGATGTTTTTGAGGAATTTGTGAGTGATATTATAAATATGGGTGGTTAATTTATAATTTTGGATGGTAGTGGACGGTGAAGGACAACGTTGAAGATAGGTTTGGTATGAACCGGATGACTGTCATCCGGTTTACAATTTTTTTTAAAATGTAAACCGGATGACACGGATGGCACCTCATCCGGTTTACAATTTTTTTCAATTTGTAAACTGGATGAGTCCGGTTTACATTTTTTTAATTTTTGTTTTTGTTTTAACAAGATGTTTTTTTCTATGTGCTAGAGTTATGCACATGCTGAGTTTGATATGAAGGATGTGTTTCTTCACATAAAGTTGATGGAGCCAGCTTCGAAGAGTGATCAGCCTGCGATTTTGATTCAAGAGGAGTGTGACGATGAGGTTCAAGGTTCTGCTCTGAGGCTCACGTTTGCTTGCAACTCTCCGATTTCGTGGCCTCACGAACTTCAGTGACTTCATCCAGAGATTTTGCTGCATACCTTCACATAGTTCACGCCATGCACTGTGATATACCTGCATAGAAATTGTGGTGACAGATAAAAATGCTCAGGTTCCCTTCAAGATGCATAACCATGCAAACAAGAGTGTATACTGGATGGGAAGATTACACTGTGTTATTATCATAAAAGGAATTAGAAGGCATTAAAAAGCAATTACAACTAGCCATTCTATTCGTAGGCTAGCAGGCCCTACCATTATTTGTGTTCAATGCCAAATTGCCAATTAATCATGTGCCATGTATATATTACGTTTTGCAGCAAAATATTTTCTCAGAGCAATTATTTTTATAATTATCTTAAAACAATGTTCTTACCCGATCCATCACATATTGGTGAAACATCCACAAAATGAAGGAGTTTCTGCTCCACTAACAAATGATGCTTTTTATAGTTTGTAGAAAATACAAAACTAGATAGCTAAGTTTATTCCAAGAAAGATTTAGACAAGGGAGGACATGCTTCACCGAAGAGAAATGGGGAATAATGTATGGAAGTACCTTCCACATACATCTCCGCACTTTATCTAATACTCCACACTTCAATAACTTTAGCCCCTCTCTGCTCTAATGTGTCATTATTTAAGTGTTCATCTGTAAGCTTTAAGTCAGCTGATCTTTTCTGAAATAATGTATCAATCAAGAACTTATACCAAGTTGTCTCTGAATAAGGTGGAGCAATTAATTTTTCATTATTGTCATTCTCTATTTTTTCCTCATTTACATAAGATGCATAGGAAGAAACAGTTACAATATTATACCAGTTCTCTTGCCAAAAGTACTTACAGACATGGTCACTGTGACCAACAAGTCCAACTAGTGATATAGAAAAAGCTTCCGGCAAGGTTAGCCCAATCATTCTCTGAGTAGGATATAAACCATAGTTAAAACATTTGGTACTTCCAACCTCATAATTACTTTCTTTGCTACAATTCACTGAGCAATTAGGTGCATAGTGCATAAGCTACAAAGATTTTCCAGCAATGGAAAACTAATCGTATTTCTAAGTTAAACAATATAACATGAGCTATTTCCATAACAGTCTTTAGCACAACATAGGAAAAAACTTAATTTTCTCCTAGAGGAATTGAGAATTTCAATAACCATTACCTCACCAAAAGGATGATCAAGAATTCCTTCAAAAAGCCAGGAATCAAGACCCTCAATATATGGCAACAAACTTCCAACGTACATATAAAGCACCATCTGGTTAGCTTCCTCCTGTGATTAGGATAGATTCTAAAGTTTATCATCGTGAACCAAAAGCAATGTTCAAAAAATGTATAATGTTCAGCACAAAAAATTAGTCACGACCTCACCACCTTGTACCAGACACATTTCATCAAGCTTCTTGTGAAGGTAGTCAAGCACGTGACAGTGAGTTCTGCTGCTAGTACAGACACACCTAACTCAAAGTATACAGCAGGAATGGCCTCATGCACTACTAGAAATGGATATTCAGCCCCTGAGCAAAGACTGAATCCAACAAAGGACCATCAGATACTATCACAAACTCACAATGACCAAAACAAACTACATTTCAAGAAGAACAATACGAGAAAATTCCAAAGAATTATGTTTGATAGGCACGGGAATGCTTGCTTGGGAGATAAAACAAAAAAAAAAAATTAAAAGACTGTGAACCGGACGCCACCCCGTCCGGTTCACAAAAGAATAAGAAATTTACAAACCAGATGACAGTGAGTGGACCTCGTCCAGTTTGCAAATTTTCTATTCTTTTAGGAACCGGATGGGGTAGTGTCCGGTTTACAATTTATAAACCGGACGTCCACCTATCCAGTTCACATTTTCCAAAAAATTATAAAACGGATAACTTCATCCGGTTGACATACCAGAAACTAAGGTCATTTTTGTCATTTTTACAGGGTATTTTGGGAAATTAAATTTTTATGGAGGTGCAGGAAGAGAATATGGAGATGGAGGAAGAATTCGTCTTGTCTAAGCCTTCTTTTATTTGAGTCAGTTTTGTGGAGCACTCTTAGTTTTGATAATTAGAACTTGCTTTTATTATTTACATTCTCTGTTGAGTCAAGCCCATATACTCTCTTCCAATGACCACTCATCTCTCACCTAAAATGTTTGGGCTTGGGTTTCATAGGCTCTATTTTTAGAAATTATGTGCAGATTATTTGATTTAATGACCTTGGTACATAAATTAATTAAAATTGATGGAAATTAGTTTGATAAAAATTTGAATTAAATTCTGATTATGGGAATCATTTGAAACTTGAAGAAAATTTTGATTAAAAAATTAATTTGAAATTTGAATTAAATAGGAAGCTGACGATTTTTAATGTCTGTTTTGGGATATTTTTACAATGGGAAATTATTCTGCTTAATTGCAAATAATTTTGATTATTAAAATTAATTTTCATTTTTTTTAACAAAGAGTATTAACTAAAATGTGCTGACAGAAGAAAATCAATAGTCTGACAAAGGAAATAATTTATATCATTAGGAAAGAGTTGCAGATTAACAATTATGCTACAAATTTTATTCTTCAAGCATAGATATGTGCTCACAAATACGACTTTTACACAGCTTTACACGTTTTGTACATACAAAAAAATTATATAGACAAAGAACAATTGGGAGTTCAGAGAAATATTAAAATTTATTCATCTTCACTATTTATCTCTTCTTCCATTACATTGTTCTACTCACAATAACTACTCAAAAGTGAGAAGTACATCTTCCTCACTATCCACTTTGCTCCAATCACACTAGAGGAAGAATTCAAAGGTTAGTATCGTTTTCTCTCTACCTCTATTTTGTTTAGTTTTTATTTTAGCAAGGTATTATTTACTATAAATTATTATATTGTGTGTTTACACACCACATTACCTATTTCCATTTTTCAATAAAATTTACTTTGGCATCTCTCTTTCATAAAAAAAATTCAATTAAACATAATTATTAAATATGCTTTTAGTGTTTGTTTGATTGTTTTTCTTCATTCGCCATTGAAATAAAGTTGTAAAACAAATTAAAATGTTAGATTTTACTCTGCAGTTATTATATTGTGATTACTTCGAAACGATTGTTGCTTTGAGCATATCCTCATTTCAAGTTGTATCTAATTCCGAAAAGTTGCTGCCTGAGGCAAAATTTTTCATCCCTACGCGTCTTTCTGTATGTAAATTTCATTTTTTTTAGAAAAAATAGACAATAATTAATTACTTTTTTTTCATTTTTTACTTTTATTTTTATTATACTAAATTTTTAACCTATTTTTCTAAACTTGTTCTAATTTTTGTTTATGTTAAAATTTTAAGTTTTAAAAATAAATAAATAAAAATAATTAAATACAAATATAGTTTTTCTGTACTTTATTTTTAATAATTTCTAAAAGACCGTTCGCTTAAAGAATTTAATTCAAAAGTTTTACTGTTTTGCTTAGTTATTCAAATACAATGTTTTATTTTCAAAAATATACAAAAATATTTAAATTTTGAAAAGAAATATAAGAATATGAAATATAAAAGTTCCTAAAATCTAAAAATACAAAAGTTTTTAAAAAATATAAAAATATAACAATCAAAAATTAAAAAATATAAGGTTTTCAAAATTAGAAAATATAAAACATTTCCAAAAATAATAAAAAAATATAAAAGCTTCAAAATTAAAAATATCAACGTAGAACCAAGGTAAATTCTTGTCAAGTCTAAAAGTAAAAAGAAAAAAAAAATTCCTTGTTTTTATTTGCATCTTTTGTTCATCTTTAATTACATCTGTATTGTTTCTTATTTGCCTTTTTTATTTATCTTTAATTACATCTTTATTGTTTCTTATTTACATCTTTTATTTGTCGTTAATTGCATCTTTATTGTTTCTTTATTTGTTTTTTATTTAATTTTTTTATTTTTTATTTACCTTTAATTGTATCTTTATTTTGTTTATTTTTATATTTATATTTATATTTTTTTATTTGTCTTTAATTGCACCTTTATTGCTTCTTTGTTTATTTGTTTTTCTTTCTATTTATATTTATATTTTTATTATTTGTCTTTAATTGCATATTTATTGTTATCTTTTTGAGAAAAATAACATTTTGTAAAATCACACTCATTTTATTTAGTTGATTACAGGTACTGTCTTAGGACGGGTGTTATGGTGTGCTAATACATTTCCCACACATAACTGCCTCCCATATCCATATCTGGTTCACAAACTCTTTTTCGGATTTTTTTTAGAGTTTTTCATAATAAACTATAGTGACCACTTCAATCTCTATCCAAATATATATATATATATATATATATATATATATATATATATATAATATTTTTAAAAATTAATTTTTCATCTCCCACCGTGATCCCGGTCTCGACATACATTAGTAACAATATCACCAAAATTTTGACGCAATCAAAGACTACTATCCATCAGTGTAGAAACAGGTTTACAACCCAATAAACCAAAATCAGAAATTAAGTGAAGACAATGCTTTCTCTGGCAAATTGAGATATCGGTAGCAAAGTGTGCTACTTCGAGACTCAAAAAGTATTTTAGAACGCCTAAATCCTTGATTTGGAAATGAGAGTGAATAATTTGTTTGATAGAGTTGATCTTTTGAATGGAATTTCCAGTAAGGACTAAATCATCCACATAGATAAGCAAGGCTGTGAAAAGAGGAGAAGCATTTTTTACGAATAGACTATGATAAAAAAAAGCTTGCTTATATCCACAAGAAAGAAGAAGTACATATAATTTCTCATACCATTTATGGCTAGCCTATTTGAGGTCATAGATGGATTTATTGAGCTTGCAACATTGGGATGATTCAAAAGCAACATCGGGTGGAACCGTCATATAAACATCCTTAGGGAGATTTCCATGTAAAAATGCATCATTCACATATAACTATTGAATGTGCCAATTATGAACAGAAGTAAGGGTGATAACTACTCTGATCGCAGCCATCCTGACACCTGAGAAAAGGTTTCGAAGAAGTCAATACCCTTAATTTGGGAGAATCCCTTTGCCACAAGCCTCGCCTTATAGCGCTCAACACTATCATCGAGCTTCCTCTTAATCTCATAAACCTAATTTCAACCGATGGGTTTGACATTGACGGGAAACTCTATAATGGACCAAGTCTGGTACACTTCAAGAGCTTCAATCTCGTGTTGCTTGGCCTCACGCCAACATTGATGTTGGACAACCTCCTTGTAGATGGCTGGTTCATGGTCAGATGATAAAGAAAATGTGTATGTGTGATGTGTAGAAGAAAGAGAAGAGTAACCAATGACAAATATAAGCACATTATGGAGGATTAAAGTGGCAAAGTAGAGGCAATATTGTAATGGTAATCACCAAGATAAGAAGGAGGCTTTCACTGTCGTGGCAAGCGATGGAGAGGAAGTAAAGGAGAAGGGATAGAGTGGGTAGGAGAAGATGCATCATGTGTTGAGGTAGTAGAAAAAGACTTATGTATGAGCTCTATGGGACTAGGATGGGTGTCTGAACTGGTTTGTGGGCTTGAGTTCAAAATTGGGTCAAATGGTAATGTGGTTGGAATTGAATTATTGTCAACAGTGATAGGAATTGGGCTAGTTTTAGTGTTTGGACCCATTGGCCATGAAGATGGAGGCTATGTAAGAAATGAATGTTGTTGAAAAGGAAATTGTATTTCAGAGAATAAAACATGTCTGGAAACAATGACAACATTATTATCAATATCAAAAACAAGATATCCCTTTGTACCATTTTGGAAACCAAGAAAAATTCTATGTCTAGTGCGTGGATCACATTTGTGATGATGAGATTCAAGAGTTAAGGCATAACATAAGAAACCAAACACTTTGATTAAGGAAATGTTTGGGGATGTTTTGTATAAAATTTGAAAAGGGGTTTTATTTGAATTCAGAGGTGAAGGAACCCGATTAGTTAAGTAAACTGGCATATGACCAAAAACGTTTTGGCAAATTTGCTTGAAACATTAAGGCTCTAGCAACATTAAGAATATGTTGGTGTTTTCGTTCAACCCTTCCATTTTGTTGAGGGGTCTCAACACAACTTGTTTAATGTAAAATTTCTTTTGAGAAAAATAAATCTTTCAAGAAGAATTCGGGTCCATTGTCAGATCTTATATAGTTGACTGTGGCAGAAAATTGATTCTCGATTAGAAAAGATGAAATTTCTCACATGAGTTCCAACTTCAACCTTTGATTTTAATAAAAACTACCCATGTATAATGACTGAAGCATCAAGAATGGTAAGAAAATATTTATGTTCGTGAATATAATTGATTGAGAAAGGTCCCCAAATATCTATATGAACTAAATCAAAAGCTGGAACAACTCTAGTTACACTCAAAGGAAAAATAATTTTATTTGTGTCACAACTAGGATTGCGACGAAGAGACAACAATAATTTTTTAATTTTATAAAAAATGTTATATAGAGAGGGAGTCGTCATTAGAGTTTATTATAAAAATTATAAAAAAATCAAAACTAAGAAAATAGTCTACGAACCAAAATTAGGATTCGAGAGTGGGTTACGTGTGGGGAAGGTATTAGCACTTCTACAACGCCCGTCCTAAGACGGTACCTTTAATCAAATAAGAAAAATGAGTGTGATTTTTATAAAATTTTTTCCCAAAATAATAATAATAATAAGGATTCAAAAAAAGACACATAAAAAATAAAGAAAATATTTTTTATTTTATTCAGAATGGAAAATGAGGGATCATGTAATTTTAATTAGAAAGTTATTTGATGTGGTGTTGGTAGTTTTTAATTTTTTAAAATTTTATATTTTTAAATATTTTAAATATATATATTTTATTTTTGAAATTTTTATTTTATTTCATTTTATTTTCAAAATTTGATATTTTTATATTCTTTAAAATCTTTTGTATTTTTTAATTTCAAAAAATTTTATATTTTATATTTTTATATTTTTGTGTGCTTTTTCTAAAAGAAAAATTCATATAAGGTATTGTTTCTTGCGATCATTCGAATTTCTAAACGAAATAGTAAAATATTTTCCTAATTAAATTCCTGACGCATGCAATGACTTGAAAATTTAATCGAATTATTTAAAAATAAAATAAAAGAAAACTATATTTATATTTAATTATTTTTATTTATTTATTTTAGAATTTAAAATTTTAATATACTAAAATTCAGATATGAAAAAATGTGTATGGTCTTAAATATCTATATTCTATTTTATAAAGTTAAAGCAAAATTAGAAAAGTGAGATAAATACTACTTTTATTTAAAACCTTTTATGGGTTGGGCTTTAATAAAAAATGTAATACCCTAGAAAATAGCTATAGAATAAAAAACTAACTTAGAATTTAGTTTAAGAGATAAATAAGATAACACCTATGTTTTTTAACAGAAAATTTTTAAGTAAATAAAAGTTAGTTATTAACCTTTTATTTTTATATCAACCACCAACTCTCTCTCTAAGAAGATATTTTGTTTTATTATGATAAAAACCACCAATTATTTTTAAGAAGATATTATGTTTATAAAAACTATCAATTCTCTCTCTTTCTTTAAGAAGATATACAATTTCATTCTTATGAAAACCGTCATCTCTCTAGAACAATTTCTCTTTAAAGTTTTCTACCTTCTTTCTAGATTTGTGATCTTATATGTTATCATATTGACAATTAGAGGACACCCCTAGATTTCTAGCATTGAGTAGATCAAGAGTGTCTGATCAAATTCTTGAACATTGTCCGTGATTTTAGGGTTTTCGAGTATCTCTACTCTTTAGAGGTAAGGGAAGCTGGTTTGACTATTTTTGATATATATTGTAATTAGTTGTTTATTAAATATGTTTTGGATGAATTTGAATTGAATGGAAATGTTTATGTACGGTATGATGTAGTATCAATGTTTGTGAATGATATGGTGTGTGATCAAGACATAATATCTTCAGGAAAGGAGATACCCGTGTTGAGATTATTAGGACGTGCATTGTTTGGGGATTTGATCTATCTAAGGAGGTATCCTGACTCTACTGGTACATTGGATTCATATAAATGAAGTTTACTAGTTGGTTAAGAGTCGAAGAAGGTTCATATGGCCATGTACGAGGTTTGAAATATGAGCTGATCGAAATAGGACATATAGATTAACCCTGTGCATATGGGAATTGTACCCGAGGTTTGAAATAGGAACTGATCGGGACAGACTGTATCTGAGGTTTGAAATATGAGCTGATCGAAATAGATTGATGGTATATGACAGGTGCACACCTCTGAGTCTAACTCAATGCATAAGTGTCTTCTAGAAGTAGAGAGTCTAGTGTCTTTGTTTGTGAGTCAGTATATGTATGATATAAGATGAAGTATGAAAGCTTGATTTTTTTTGTGTTTGATTGAGATAGAAATTTAATTGATGAAAATACATTTTCTTAAGCTTACCCTTCTTTTTGTATGTTGTTTGTTTTGTTTTTAAATCTGCGATGATCGTGTATATTATATTACACGTGAGCAGAGGATTTGATAGGTGGTGTGAGTCCCAAGTGAATTGTTAGAGAAACTGTATTTTATTTTATTTTATTTGTAATTCTTACGAAGATATTTTTTTTAAATCTTATTTGAAGAAGTATATTTTGAAATACTTGATGAATGTATGGATTTTTATATTCATGTTTATTATATAATTTTATGCAATAAAGTTTCTATGATATGAAAAATATGGGATGTTACGAAAAACATCAATTTTATTTTTCAGTTTTTCTCCATATTTAAAATAAGACCAAACTTTTACTACTTTTTATTATTTTTTTCAATTATTTATCAAAATTTCATAAAATAAGAAAATTATTTATTTTTATTTTCTAAAATGATAATAGGGGTAAAACCTAAATCATATATTCTATTTTTCTTACTATTTTTTTTTTCTGGAGAATAAGAGAAATAACATGAAAACATATATATTTTATTTTTCTAAAATGATAAAATGCATAAAAAATTTAAATCATATTTGTTTTTGTATTTCTTCTTTTAAAATGAAAATAAAAATAAAAAATAAAATAAAAGATTATATTATTATTTAAAAACAATAAAATTCAATCCAAAATTTTCC
>Ga0209489_110626_pt1 | contig 10182 bp, 8 predicted proteins | sample SiratrowhiteBW_FD_187527 | JGI IMG/M metagenome (GOLD analysis project Ga0209489, IMG submission 187527) | Root nodule microbial communities of legume samples collected from California, USA - Siratro white BW (SPAdes) (version 2) | ecosystem: Host-associated > Plants > Roots > Nodule | place: USA...
TTTTTTTTTTTTTTACTTTCTATTTTCCTGTGTAAAACATAACTAAAAAATCTCTTTACTGCTGTATTTTCTTTTGTTTCGATTTCTTTATTTCCTTTTCATTCTTTTAACAACTAATTAATATTTCTTTTCAAAATCACGTCTCAAGGGTAATTATTATTTTTATTAGATTTAGATATGTGCTGAATGAATTTCTTTTAAAAGATTAATAAAATGTATAAAATAAATATCTTCCTAAGTTAAAATCAGCTTATATACAATTTTATAGCTACACAATTTTTATAGCTACATGAAAATGTTTTTACATAAATTAATGTTAATTTATGGAAAAATATATTTTTATTTTTTTTCTACAGTTGTGTTATTTTTTTACCTAAGTCCGCGACATCCTCACTCAGGTTGGCTACTCTCTGAGTAGCCGCTCTCTCCTTCTCCTTGGCAGCATGACATTTTTTCTAAAGAAGATCATTCTTGGCCCTCAAATCTTCTATCGACTTCTTCAAAACCGAGATCTTTCCTTTGGCGGTCTCATTCTCTAATCCCAGATGGTTATTAGCAGCCAGCGCAGAATTCAAAGAAGAAATGGCTTCTGCCGGCTCTGCCTTCAACTTCATCACGACCTCAGTATCTTCCTTAAGAAGTTCCTCCCCGACCGCCCGGCTTAACAAGAGCGCGCGCGACATTCGCCTCCAAGAGTGCATTCCTCTGAACGAGAAGAAGAAGCAAACTGCTTTCTCTTGTATTCATTCAATTCTAACACCTCACGTTCGACCACCATCGACTTTCTCTCGTATTCATTCAATTCTAACACCACACGGTCGGCCACCATCGACTTCTTGTTTAAGAAATTGAAGGTTGAGGTCATTTCCTGTTCAATGGCCGACTCCTTCAAGTGTTTAGGGGATCGTTGGGAGGATGACTGGTCATAGGCACGCTCAGACTTCTTCTTCTTGTCGTGAGACTTCGAAGGGGCAGTGGGAGGTACTACAGGAGGCCGGACAAGGGAGAGGACAACAACAGTGATAAGTTCAACCCTCACGGGTGTCACCTCTGCTTGAGAAGCTATCCCCTTGCCGGACGGTTTGGAAAAAGAACCTTTCTGGGCATCGCCACCGGATGGCCTGGACGCCAGCACATCCTTGAAAACCTTGTTCATGGTCAATTTGAGTTTTACAATGATATCTGCATAAGTTAAAGTCAAGTTAGCAGTGCATTATAAACACCGAATGCAAAAGGAAAACGTACCAAACACAAGGTTGTTCGGGTCTTCACACCAGAAGGTGTTCAAGATATCCCGGGTGGGGATACCCCGCGGAAGACTATCAAGAACCGACAAAGCTGAGATATCCTCTGCCGATAGTTCCGACCGTGGCCAAGACGCATATCGAGCAGGAGACCTCCCCGTCAAAAATATACTCTCGGCCCTCACTCCCAAAAGACATTTTAAAAAAGGTGTATGAAAAACTTGTAGGAAGACGAGTAAGGCTTAAACAAACAATGCCTAGGCTGGCTGACCAAAGATAGCTATTCGACCTTCCTTCCCGGGCGAGTCAGGTAATGATGGAGAAAGAGAGGAACAGTGGGGGTAATGGCCAAGGCTATGCACAATATCTGAAAAGCCCTAATGTACGCCCAGCCATTCATATGAAGTTGGGTAGGGGCAACATTCAGGGTGCGTAAAACGTCCAAGCAAAAGGCGTCAAAGGGTATGAAGACACATGAGTCTTTCATAACGTGGGCGTACATGAAGAAAAAGTCCACCGACGACGTCCCCCGACCGTGGAATACTAGGTCGGACAGCGTACACGGATGAAGGGAAAACACGCCATCAGGAATGGAGGGATCTATGAGGTCTTGAATATCTAGTAAAGTCCTAAGGGAGGCAGTTGTTCGGTACTTGGAAAAGGTGATCCTAACGTCGGTAACCACCCAGTCACTGTTGGAAGGGTTGACTTCGTCAACATCCTCCGCATGACTACTGGAGGCCGACGCCTCTACCTCGCTGGGCCTCTCGGTCGGTTCCTCTAGCCTCACCCTCTCACTATCAGGCAACCCGCTAGTTGAATCGTTGGTACTAGAGCCACTAGAAGTTTCCCCAATTGGACTAACTTCCCGCTCGGCCACGCCTCTACGGCTGGTCGAGGCATGTTGCCCCAAAAGACTTAGCAATACAAGAATGAAGAGAATAGGAAGCCATGGTTACCTCTAAAGAAGTGGACGACCGAACACTTGGCAGAGCTAATCGGCAAACCCAGTGAAAATGAAACGGGCTCAAGCACTATTTATAAGAAAAACCTAAAGCTGACGTGACCGTTCAATAGCCGTTTGATCAAGAATGTTTCAACGATCAAGATTTGTTATCCTGTCACATCAGGTGCGCGAACTAAGAAAACGCGCGGGAAATTACTTTCGCAAATACTTAAACAGTCAATTGTTCAAGTTTCAAATTTCAAACCCTTTAACGCTGGGGCATAACAGATTTAGTTCCTTCACGGTCGATCAGATAAACACCTTAAACTAAACGGTCGGCTGGTTTGTATTAAATCCTTTTCAGCTACTATGTATACTCAAAGACTTGGGGAGCCTATGTAGTATAGGACTGACGTGGCTACCCCTGGGCCTAATAGAGCAACAACCATGAATAATATAAAAAAGGTATAACCGATTCTATTACAAAATCATAACATAATAACTAATATAGGGAATAAACTCAACATTATGGACCTATTGTCACATTTATAAATACAGGTTTGATCACCACACAAAAGGTACTTCTACACTTTGTTCTTTATCTCCTACATACTCTAATCCTAAACTGACTTCAACGTCGGAGTGTCTGCAAGACTCTCCTTCCGGGACGGTGGAATTCGGAGTGCTTGGAGCAACAAGACAGAAGAAGAACATTAGGAGCGATGAAGAATGACTCTAGAAGACATTGTTATTATTGTTAGAGCCAACTCGTCTCTTGCGATAATATTATATAATTTCCTATATTTTAAAAATGTGTTTTGAAAAATAAAATATTTTCAGTTTTAAGTAAACATTATTTATTTATTTTCAAATAATTTTAAAAAGTTAATTTAATCTTTGTATAGAAAGTAAAGATATCATTAAAAAAGTATGATTTTTAAAAAATATTTTAATAAATGACACGTCAATTATCAGTTTTAATGTAGGTGTAAAAAGTTAAACGTATAAGATAAATAAAGTACACCAATGTTTTTGTTAAATATCACTCTTACATTCTAAAATTATTGCAATTTTAGTGTAAAAATTATAAATTAATTGACACTCTTATTTTTGAAAAAAATAACTATCTCATTATAGTTTTCATTCACAAATAATCTAAATGTGTAATAGAAAAAAATAATGTTTTTATTTAGAAAGAAAAGTAATTCTTTTAATAAGCGAGACATTTGCTTTTATTCTTAATATAAGAGACAAAATCTTAGAAAAAGTAAGTATGAACAAACGTAATAAATGTTACATTTACAAAAGATTCATAATCATACAATTAAAACACGAAAAGCACAATTGAAGATATTTAATATTTTTAAAACGTGTTCAACACGATTATTAACAACATTTTGATTTACCAAACTTTTAACCATGAACAATTAATAAATTAATAAATAATAAAAACCGACGTAACTTTTTGATTTCAAAAACATAAATTAGTAAACAACTTTATCATTCAACCAAATTTAATTACTTTTTTAAATCCTTTACAAATTTAGATATTTTTAATTAAACTTTTTTATCTACATAAAACTTAAAAATTTACTTTTTTAATTAATTAATATAAATAATAAAAATCATTTCTCAATTTAAATTAATCATATTATACTAACTACAAAATTTCCCCTATCACCCAGTCAATTGAAAAATTAAATAATACAATTTTAATTAAAAAAATAAACAGAATTTAAATATTTAATAAATAAAAATTTAATTAAAAATATTAAAATTTATTAAAATTTAATTAAACATTTATAATATTTGAAGTAGTTGAATATAATTACTTTAAATAATAAAAATTATAAATAATTTTCATTCCTATAATCTGATAGAAAGTGAGAACAAAGACGAATGATTAAGTTGAAGATTCATGTGATGTTCTTATTATTTCACTTTTTTAATTCTCTGCGGTGATTTTCCACTTCTCACAAAATTTTCTTCCCCTGCATTTCTCTTTTTACCCCTGTCCGCGTGGTGGGTGTAACACAGTGACGCGCTAACGTACTGCGAGTACGTGTTAGGTCCGCAGCACGTGCAGAGCGCGTGGTCAATGCTCTCTCCGGGTATTGCCAGCTGGCATTTCGCTCCACTCACTTCCCAACCCAACCTTATCCAATTTCTTATAAAGTTACACTAACCTCACCCCCCCATGCACCCTCTCTCCCTCACCGTCACCCCCATTGCGCACGCGCCAGCCTACGCGGCATCCCATTGGCCCGTCAGCCAGCGCGTTGCTCCCGTGGCGCCACCGCACTCCACTGTAGATAAGAGGCCACGATTTTGTTGTGCTCAAAAAATTTAAAAGAGAGAGAGAGACAAATAATATTTTTAAAACGAAAAAAAATTGGACCTATTTCATTATTTGGCGTTCGCCTCAGTTCCTATGAATGTGTATTAATTTATTAATTAAATAGTTAATATTCGGTTTGTGAAATTTTATATTAATTCTGTGAATCTGCGTTTCTATATTTTCACTATAACGCTTTCCTAATTCGTAATTCGTTTGGGGCTGAAAGAAGAAGAAGAAGAAGAAGAAGGAGGAGGAAGAAAGAAAGAGGGAGAAGAGGTAGAGAAAGAGAAAGAGGGGGGAGATCTTGTAAATAAGGAAACCCTAGTTTTTCCTTTTTTGGCTTATTTTTCTAAATTTTCCATTAATTTTTCAGCTCCAACCTGCTACTGTTGCCAATAAGGAATCTCTTCTTCTCTTGTCATTGCTTCAATCGAACAAGGTCTGCTTTCATTTCAATTCCCCGTTTTCTCAATTTTCCTGTGCTGTTCCCTTTTCTGTTCCGGGCAATAAAAAGGGCGTCTTTTTTTGTTTTTTTGTTTGGTTTTTTTAATCGGGCAAGATTTTCGTCGATCCCTTTGTGTCGGAAAATATCTTATGTTTTGTTGGAATAATGGGGTTTTTTAATTTTTTTTGGAAACCCTTGTAAAGGGTGTCTGTTCCTGTGCTCAATGTGATGTAACCTATGTTGGGGGGTCAAGAATTTGGGGCTTTTGCATAGTATCTAAGATTGGAATATGTGTTCCCGAATTACCATGTGCGTGCGTGCGTGTGATGTGTCTTCATTTGGGTATAGTGCTAACTATTTGCGAACAGGAAAGTATATATGTGTTGTTGCACAGTGTGTTTGGTTATTTATCACTTAATGAATCCAGTTCTCACGTCTTGATGTGTGAGAATGCGTGTGTGTTTGTGTTTGAAGGCTGTGTGTTAGGTTGTTCTTGTGTCTTCAATGATTAATGGCTTGTGTTGATTTTGCAGAGTGAAGGAGTTTTGTGGGATTGTGTAGTATTTAGAAAGGTGCAAAGATGATGTCCAGATCGTATACAAATCTTTTAGATTTGGCCTCTGGGAATTTCCCGGCAATGGGGGGGAGGGAGTCTAGGGAGAGGAGGCGGATGCCGAGGGTTATGAGTGTCCCAGGTTTTGTGACTGAGGTAGATGATGATCAGGCAGTTAGTGTTTCCTCTGATAACCCCTCGACAGTTACTACGGATAGAATGATCATTGTGGCTAACCAGTTACCATTGAAGGCAAAGAGAAGAGAGGACAACAAAGGGTGGTCTTTCAGTTGGAATGAAGATTCATTACTTTTACAGCTTAAGGATGGACTTCCGGATGACATGGAAGTTCTTTATGTTGGTTCCTTACGCGTTGACATTGATCCTGCAGAACAGGATGACGTGTCTCAGACTTTATTGGATAAATTCAAATGTGTTCCGACTTTTCTACCTGCTGACGTTTTGGCAAAATTTTATGATGGTTTTTGTAAAAGGCAGTTATGGCCACTTTTTCATTACATGTTACCATTTTCGACAGACAAAAGCCACCGATTTGATCGCACTTTGTGGGAAGCTTATGTGCTAGCGAACAAGCTATTTTTTCAGAAGGTAGTTGAAATAATAAACCCTGAAGATGATTACATTTGGATTCATGATTATCATTTGATGGTGCTGCCAACTTTTATAAGAAGGCGTTTTAACAGGGTTAAAATGGGATTTTTTCTGCATAGCCCCTTTCCATCATCAGAGATTTACAGGACTCTTCCTGTCAGGGAAGAGATACTGAAGGCTTTACTAAACTCTGATATCATCGGATTCCATACCTTTGACTATGCTCGTCATTTCCTTTCCTGCTGCAGTCGTATGTTGGGTCTGGAGTATCAGTCTAAGAGGGGTTATTTAGGATTGGAGTATTATGGAAGGACAATCAGTATTAAGATTATGCCTGTGGGGATTCACATGGGTCGAATTGATACAGTCATGAGAATGGCAGTTGAGGAGACCGAGGTTAAGGAGCTCAAACGGCAATTTGAAGGAAAAACCATCTTACTTGGTGTTGATGACATGGACATTTTTAAAGGCATAAATTTGAAGATTCTGGCGATGGAGCAGATGCTCAGACAACATCCCAAATGGCAAGGAAGAGCTGTTCTGGTCCAGATAGTTAATCCTGCTAGAGGTAAAGGGATACATCTGGATGAGATACATGCTGAAATAAAAGAAAGCTGCACCAGGATCAACAGAGTGTTTGGGCGGCCTGGTTATGAACCTGTTGTTTTTATTGATAGAGCAGTATCTATTGCTGAAAAAGTTGCCTATTACAGCATTGCTGAGTGTGTTATTGTCACAGCTGTAAGGGATGGAATGAACCTAACTCCTTATGAATACATTGCTTGTAGACAGGGAATATCTGATTCTGAATCATGTTCCAATGTTAGTGACCCAAAGAAGAGTATGCTAGTGATATCAGAATTCATTGGGTGTTCTCCATCACTTAGTGGGGCAATCCGTGTCAATCCTTGGAATGTTGAAGCAACTTCAGAGGCAATGAATGAGGCCATCTCAATGAGTGATGGGGAGAAACAGTTGCGGCATGAGAAGCATTACCGGTATGTCAGCACCCATGATGTGGCTTATTGGTCACGTAGTTTTTTGCAAGACATGGAACGGGCTTGCACAGACCTTCTAAGGAAAAGATGTTGGGGAATAGGTCTTAGCTTTGGATTTAGAGTTGTGGCACTTGACCCTAATTTTAAAAAGCTCTCAATTGATGCTATGGTTTCAGCTTACAAGAGATCAAAGAGTAGGGCCATTTTGTTGGACTATGATGGTACTGTGATGCCGCAGAATTCCATTAATAAGAGTCCAAGCAAGGAGGTCTTGTCTATTATGGAATCACTTAGTTCAGACCCCAAAAATATTGTTTTCATTGTTAGTGGAAGGGGGAGAAATAGCTTAAGTGACTGGTTTGCTCCCTGCAAAAAACTTGGAATTGCTGCTGAACATGGATACTTCTTGAGGTCTGTTCTTTCTCTGTTTTGCTTAATATTAGTTCTCCAAAGATTGCTTACTGTACTTGTCATATGAAACACATCTTATGCACCTTCATCATACAATGTATGCTGTAGAATTGGAAAGTGCCATTTTTTGTATGAATAAATCAGATTATAATAATTTTCTTTTATTGTCAGTTTGACCAAGGCCCATTAGCCAGGATCAAAGTGATTTTGAAGTCTAATTTAACAGACCCAATATAAAATTACACTAATTATATCTAGTTTTGCTAGTGGTGTTTGTAAGTCATGCTATGTAGTTTTCAAATCGTTGTCGAGAACACATTGGCTTCTGACAGCCATGCCAGGAAGAAATTCCTGTCGAGTGGTATTTTGTTTCTGAAAATGTTTCTCAGTATTTCTGCACTTAGCTAACATATAGCTTCTCATCTCTCTTGATCTTCAGTCCTTAAATTCTGTCCTGCATTTTCTGATCTGGTAACTTGGCAAATTCTATATTAAATACATTGTTTTATTTAGATGGGGCAACGGTGGAGAATGGGAGATTTGTGGTAAGTCCTCCGACTTTGGATGGATGCAGATAGCTGAACCTGTGATGAAACTATATACAGAGGCAACTGATGGTTCCTCAATTGAAAGAAAAGAAAGTGCTTTAGTCTGGCAGTACCGTGATGCAGACCTTGGTTTTGGATCTGCTCAGGCTAAGGAAATGTTAGATCATCTAGAAAGTGTTTTGGCCAATGAGCCCGTTGCTGTGAAGAGTGGCCAGTTTATTGTTGAAGTAAAACCGCAGGTATATATAATTTCTCTGAGAAGAAAATGAGCCCTTTTAGAATCTCCTTTCTAAAATGCTACTTTCCTGAGTTTGGATTTTTAAGTATCATACCCTGAAAAAGAGCATATGTACCAAGCTTAGATTTATATATTTTTAATAATGTGCTGCAATATATTTGTATCTTTTGCTTTCATATCTTCTTGGTGGCACTAGGAAAAAACCTGTTGATTTGGCATGTTTAGTAGGAATGTTGTAACATATGGTTTCTGTGAACCTCTGAGAGCTCATTAGTGCTTCTGCAATTGTATCATTGTAATGTTACCTGTGCTATTAATTTGTTAAAAAAAGTGGTAAATAGTTATTGGAACCGAAGGAAGGAATATTTTGTTACAAAAAGTAGAAAAAAGATGAGGAATGAGGAACTTTCCCTCCACTGGACTATAGATAGAACCTGGCCCATGTTTTTCCAAATCTCACATATTCTCTTTCGTATTTCTGATGTTCTGCTTTGACAAACTCCCTTTTTTTTGGATACAATTGATGCTTCTGGAAGGGTTCAGAGGTTAAAATTTTCAGAATATTGAATTCGTTGGGTGAGCATAGCAGCTGGTGGTTGTTGTAATCTTGCCATGAACTTATAAGTGATTTGATATGCTTAAGCACTTGTGCCACCCTTAGGAGGAAATTATTGAGTGATTCATATGATTTCATTTGGTTGTTTTTGTTTGCAGGATGTGAGCAAAGGTTTGGTGGCCGAAAGGATATTTTCGTCAATGGAAGGGAAAGGCAACCAGGCTGACTTTGTGCTGTGTGTTGGTGATGACAGATCAGATGAGGACATGTTTGAAATAGTTAGTGGTGCAATCTCAAGGAATATTCTTGCCACCAATGCTTCTGTGTTTGCCTGCACGGTTGGACAAAAGCCAAGCAAAGCAAAGTATTATCTGGATGATACAAGTGAGGTAACATGCATGCTAGAATCTTTGGCTGAAGAATCAAATTCTTCACCCTGCATAGAAGAAACTGGGGTCTTGGAGGCAAGTATGAGTTGAGGTTTCTCTGATTTAGATGATGATGATTTTTTTTTTTTTTTTTTTTCATTTGGGATGTAATATTCGTGGTGACATTTGGGGCGTTTGCAGAGTATGTTGTCATAATTTTTTTTTCTTTACTTTTGCTTTTCTTTCTTCTATTATATTTTACATATATTTTTGGGAGAATCCCGTCATTATTTTCTGTTGCCTTTATTGATAACTTTGGTTGGTTGTGGTGTAGCAGACAAAGATGTTAGTTTGGTTTTTATGTCCTATAACAAAGGAAGAAAATAGAGGAATTCTTGCTTCGCTCCGGTAACCTTTTCACAATTAGATTTTGATTTCTCAGAACAAGTTATTTGTTTAGAGATGTTCCTAAAATTAAACCATTTTTATCAGAAGCGTGCAATGTAGTTTTAATTATTATATTTGAGTTCTTTTATACAATTTTCGTTGCTATTTAGAAAATTTGAATAATCATTTTTATTTTCCACTCAATTTGTAGGAATATATCCATAGGAAGATGAAGGAGTGAGTGTATCAACTTTCATTTAATTCTGGATAGCTTCTTTTGTCTTTGAACACCATATAGTTTCATGAATTAGAACGTTAAGGCACTAAATAAGAATTAATTTTGCACAAATTCTTTTTCGCATATCTTAATATTGTAGATTAAATGAAATTTGGATACGATCTTTAACATGCATTTTCTCTGAATCTATCAAAGGAAGCAATTTAAACGTATTTGTAAAAATTATTAGTTAATTGCATGTATATATATATATATATATATATGTATAGATATATGTATACATATACATATACATATATA
>Ga0209489_110627_pt1 | contig 10181 bp, 3 predicted proteins | sample SiratrowhiteBW_FD_187527 | JGI IMG/M metagenome (GOLD analysis project Ga0209489, IMG submission 187527) | Root nodule microbial communities of legume samples collected from California, USA - Siratro white BW (SPAdes) (version 2) | ecosystem: Host-associated > Plants > Roots > Nodule | place: USA...
TTAGAGAGTTGACTATTTCTTTATTGTTTTATTTATTATTATTTTATTTATTTATTTTTTAAAACTTGCAAATCAAGTTTGGAAGCAGTTATTTTTATTGTTATATTTGTTTTTATTATTATTTATTTTATTATTTTTTTTAAATTTTCAGATTCTGTTGTTTTAATTTAGATATTTTTGTTATTTTCTTATTATTTTCGTTTTTTTATTATTAATTATTTATTTTATTTTATTTTATTTTTTAAAATCACCACCTTTTCTTTTTTAGTCTTTTTTTTGTTTTGTAATGGAAAAATTCAAATTTTATTTATTATTATTGTTATTATTATTTATTTATTTTTATTTTTTTAACCAAATTTTTAACAGACTGATTTCTTACTATATATATTTTTTTATGAATTTTATTTTAAAACTTTATTCATTGAATATAATAAGACCAAAGTCTCTCTTTTTTTATTATTTAAATGATAATAATATAACAAAACTAGATATCAACCCTTTTATTTTAATTTTTGTATTTATTTTATAATCTGAATTAATCTACTTGTCCGGACGAAATTGGATGTTGACACATTTGTCTATTTTATTATTCACCATGTTATCAAAAAAGGATGAAAGATGAGAGATGAAGGAAAATAAAAAAAAAAGGAAGAAAACGAAAGTGAATGAAATTGTTTTCCAAGATTTAGAGTATGCTAATTTTTATTTTAAAAGTTTTTACATGTTAAAAAGATTAATGAATTTTGACATATATTTATTTATATTTATTTTCCAAGAATAATTCAACAAGTCAACCGTGTAAAAATAATACTTAAACAAATTGACAACTATTTGAATGAGCATATAATTTATGGGAATGTGTTCTCATCTTAAAATTTATGACACATTTTATATATTTATTGATAGTAAAATAAAATTAATGATTTCATTCTCATCCTTTATCAGAAATTTAAGATGAGTTGGATCTTTGGAATGAAAATTAGTAAAATAAATAATTTTTTTATTAAAAAATAATTATATTTTTTATACAAATTTATCCACGACTCATTGAATGTAAAGATAGGTCTTAACTAGAAGAGGAAAACAATATAAGTAATTGTAAGAGTATTTTAGTTAACTAAAGAGGAAAATGATGAATGAAGGAGAAATTCAAAATAAAGTTTAGATTTTTTTTAAGAAGCAATTAAAATAAACAACTAACTTAACAATAATTTTATCAACCCTTTAGTTGAATTTATTCATAAAGGCTCTGACAACTACCATAAAATACTTCTCTTTGAAATAAAAAATCTAGAGTGTAAGAAGCTAACATGTTTGTCATATTTGAAAATAATGAGAACACCCCAACAAAAACAAGAAGGATATAGAGTTTTTTAAGTCTTGATTGGGGAAGTATATTTGAGAGAATGAATTTGAAAAAATTTGAGTGGATTATATTTGGATGGTAAGATTATTTGAATTAATAAATAGATAGTAAGATTTGAAGGAATTTAAAGAGAATGTTTGGGAATAATTTGATAGATATTATAATTTTTTATTTTTTTAAATGATATATTTGTGAAATTATTAATTGATCATTGTGAAGTAAGATGATACAAAATTAAATATAAGGAATTTGTTGTGTGAGATTTTTAACTTTTTTTGAAAAGATGAAGAAGTACAATTGCAAATTTACCCTTTGAATTAAAATAAATAATTTAAAAAAAAATTATGAGGTTTTTGTATTGTTTAGAATTATTTTGTTATTTTGAAATTTTTAAATTAGAAATATTGTTTGAAAGTGTCATGGCACAATATACCCATCTACATAGACGTTTTGTAATTTCAAGTCATCACCCATTTATAAGGGTGTTTCATAATTTTCAACTCATTTACAATGACTAATGACTGTTTCCTAATTTCAAATATTACATCCTTGCAAATTTCTTCTGATAATGAAGGATCACATTCTGTAAATATTTTCTAATACATAATCCGAAATTAGTTCAATCAAACAGACTTCATCCACAAGTATTCTTCTTCTTAGTGAAACCACACAAATTGATTTAACCAAATACTTTAGTGAAAATATACTTAGATACTATTTAATTTTATCAAATTATAAAATTTATACAATAAAACATGCAATAGTGTGAAATATCTAGTTAAGTCCAAATAAAAAATAATAATGTTTTCTTTAATTCTTTTAATTACTGTTTGTCAATAAACATTTATGTCACTCATTGACTAACCTGAAAAAATAGAATATGCTTAACTTTAAAACATCAATAATAAAGAATATGCAACTGCCCTTTTTAAAATACCAAAACCAACATTTTTTACTTTTTACTTAATCTTAACAAATAAAAGTAATATTTAAAAAAAATATAATCTTTTTGGAATATGGAATTTTTTTCCCCCTCCAACTAGTGCATCCTCGTACCTGAGTTGAACAAATTGTTTGCAGTTGGCGCGTCGTTATACTGCATGTAACTTCCGCATTAATTTGCTTCGAAAATTACCAAAACTTCAGAAACTTATCTCAAAGATGCAATATCCAAATGAATTGACCATAGAACCTTCAGCTAAACGTCACTCATATTACTATTCTACTATAAATGTTGAATTAAGTTATTTCAATTCAAAACCAATAAGAGTATCAAAACCAAACCCTATTCCTAACCAGTGTAATTTGCCAGTTAATGTTAAATATAATTAGAAAATCATATTTATACAAAAAAAATATATAAAAAGTGACCAATGGTATTTGATTGAAAAATTATAATTCGACACTGTTTATCTATTACTTTTATTTTGTACTCACTTTTTTTAATAAAATATTATATAATAATAAATAATAATTTATTTCAATATGAAATGGTTGTAGTTTATCCTTCAGTATCAAATGGTTTATATGTACCAAAATACTTCGGTATGTTTTGAAATGTACTGGTATCTTAATATTTAAGTTTTTATCCAATACTTCTTTTACTTACAATATAAAAAGTTATGGTAAACTATATAGTCATTAGTTAAAATTTTAAATAATGAAAAATGTTATCCGTTAATTTTTTTCACACGTTCGTTCTCTTTCCTTTTTCGTCCATCTCTAAGTGCAACTAAAAGATAAAAGATTACAATGAAGATAAATCACAGGTACTTGTTTTTAAGCCTAGGGTTTAAGAGGTGAAATTGATACAAGTATAGGTAGAGAAGTTACATAAGTATCAATGAATATTTAAGATAAGATTGTCACTGTCATAGTTCAAATAATTGCAGAAAATGTTACTGATATGTTGTACAGTATGAGGTGTATAAGTGTTGGGGTGAGTTGCAGGGATGAAGATGAGAATGATGAAGAAATTGTTGGTGGGAATTAGTGTCTCCATAATACTGCTGTTGGGAAACACAAACACAAACACTGTTGAGAGCTTTGACCACCAAAAACAACAACACGTTTTCTGTGACTTGCTCATTCTTCCACCTGGTTACACCTGCTCCCAATATACAGTAAGAAACTAACACTGCTCTTTCACTCCACATCACAATGAATTTAGTCAAAAGGCAGCATTTTATATTTGTATGAATCCGCCACTCTCCTATTCAGAATTAAATATTATATAATATACACATCTGTGACAGAAATGACTTCAGTACAGATCTAGAGCTATCTGAAAATGGAATAAAAAAGTTTCTTTGTCTTGTTACTCTCTCAGGTTGAAACCAGGGATGGTTTGTTGCTAGGTCTTGAGCGCGTGTTTTCTTCTTCTGTTGTGAAGGATGGTGAACTTGGCCCTACGGTTCTGGTTCTGGTTCTGCATGGCTTATTCATGGTTACCACCTCATTTAATTTACTCTTCCTAATGTAATGATATGCGTTAAACAATGCAGCATGTTAACTCAATTGGCTTTGGTTCAGGGATGGGATTTCACTGTGTTTAAGTTTTTACTGCGTTTTGTTTTACTGGTGGAGTGCCACCTTCATTTGATTGTACTAGGTTTTGCAAATGTTGCTGTAACTCTAATCCACTTTTTGTGCTGGATATGCATGATTTTATTTTAATTTTTTAAATTTATTATATCATAAAAAGTTAAATATTTTGTACAAAAGTTTATTTTAAATGTTAAAATAAAGCATATAACTAATTTCACGTTTTAATATTTAAAATATTTTCTTTTTCATCAAAGCATCATAATTTTTTAAGCAATTTCGTTGTTCCATTGATCTTAGTATGAGTAATGACGCCTCACTTGTTCAAACGAAAAATTTTGTCCTAGAAAATTTAATTTGAAGAAACATTTATAACAACAATGTACTAGAATATTTTTTTTTTCAAATTAAAGGTTATTTTATAAGAAATTACAAATGATAAAACTTAAATTCTTTTTATAGATAATCGGTATGTCATATTGTAAAACACAATGTCATATAAAGTTGAATTATACGATGTGATTTGTACTTTATTTTTGAAAAAAAAATTAATGATTAATAATTTCATGGCTTTAATAAATATATTTTTTCTAAAATCATGTGCATTATGACTTCTATTTTATTTATTTATTCAGATTAACTTGTCTTAAATAATACTTTCAATCATCCAGTTTTAAAACATAGTTTCAATTTTATAATTTTATAGAATATCATTCGTATCTATTTTTTTGTATATATTAATTCTGTAGGAAGTAGTAAAATCAATTCCAACATATCGTTATTTTTTTAATATAAAGTAGGATTCGTATTTTAAAATGCGATCATCTATATATAGGGAATTATTTAAATTTTATGTGTTTGTGTAATTGCTTTAGTAAAATTTGACCTGATTTTGTAGGTGAAAGGAGTCCCAAATCTCTTGCCAATGCTAATTGTTTTTGGCGTTTTTTTTAAATAATTTAATTGAATGTTAAAAATGATACTTGGTGATGTGATTTAAGAAGGATGAGGTTGAAGCACGGTTTCAAGTTACTCTAAACCTATCACTTCATTTATATAATGCTTTTCCAGAAATTGTAACATTTTGGGATTGGAGTTGGCAGGATTTGGCCATGCATGATCCTGCAGAAATCACCAATTACATTAATTCAGTAACAAACTCAAAGCTATTTGTACTCCCACATTCACAGGTATTTATGATTCTTGAAACCAACTTTTTACCTGCTTTTGGTGTTCACTACATCATATCATATTTTATAAATGAATATAATTCATAAATAGTAGTGTAAAAGTATAATATTTCTATTTTATATTTTCTAACCTTTACAGGGTACAGTATCTCTTACTCCACCGGGAGAAAAGGTTGAAGCTGCAGCTCTTGAACTACCCAAGAACGTTCAACAACTCAACCACAAAAGGTTTCATACTTCACTTTTCCTTCTTTACTTCTATTTCTCGTTTTCTTTAGAATAAAAATTAAATTATTACTTAAGAATATGCTTTTTGTTATTACACTTGCATTGGTTAAATGAAACCTTTTGTTATTACCTAAAGTTGCATTTTACGTAAAAAGTTTTACAATTTCTTTTCCTCTTTACCAAATGACAATTTTTCTTAACATTTATCAGTAATAACTTAAGAATTTTTTTCATTAACATTAAAAATAAAATTCTAATATATTATTTATCATAAAAATGAGTTTTACTTTGCCATGTGAAATAATTTAAACTGTAGACTTTTCTGCATGTGCATGTACATGGATCGAAAAAAACAAAAGAACTCACCCCTCTGTGCCTCCTCTTCTTGCATAACCAGATTGAGAGGTGCCACTCCCTCATTGCTTAGTCACAATGTATTGTCACGTGCTGAAAATAAAGCCAGAGTTTCCACAGTTTCTTTGTTTCAGCCTCAACGAAGTTCACGGGAACGGTTTCAGGTGCTTCTTCCGTATCACCCATTAACCAAGTTCATAGAAAATCCTTTTATTATTCACTCTGCTTGCTAGTATATGTTGGGGTGCATAATCTGGGTTAAGGGTACCTCATTGCACTGCAGGATCTTGCTATGGCATTGGTATTTGTAATAGGCTATGCAGTCATCATATTTGAAGAATATCTAGCCTTCAATAAAAGTGGAGTTGGACTGTTGATGGCTGTAAGCTTATGGGTGATAAGGAGTATTGGGGTAATTCTCTAACTTTTGTGTTTTGACTTTTCACACTATTGATTCATTCTTGATTAATGATTTGTCAGAACTTGATTTGTTTATGGACAAACTTTTTAAGATTTTATGCTGTGTTTCAATAAAGAGAGAGTAGGAAGGAAAGAAGTAGAACAGGAAAAAGAGACAATGAGTTAAAAAGAAATATACTTTTAGAATGTTTAAGCTGAAAGAAGTATAGCTGAGAAATAAAAGAGACAAAATTCAATTATATTTCATTTGTTGGATTTTGTAGAAAAAGAGAGAGAGAGAAATAAATTTGTTTGCAAAAGGTTGTCCTTAAAATAATTTGTGAGATAGAGAAAAAAATATTAGAATTGTAATTTTAAATGGATTTCACAATTTTTATTTATTTATTTTATAAGTGAAACACATTTTATTTGCTCGTGGGAAGTGAGTTTTAATAAGAAATTGATATCATTTTCAACTTAAAACTTTAAGATATTACATTATTAGATATTTTTTTTAATTGGTCAATTTTTTTATTTTTACTTAATATGATATTAGACTTAATTGTTCACAATCTCCACGTTAAATTAGAATTACGTTGATATATACGTTGATATATTCTTCTTGAACGAAAATAAACATAAATATCTCACAAACGATTACTTTTGATAGAGAGATCAAATTGTTCTCACTAAAAAAAGTTGAGAAAAATATCATAAATATCTAGTAGACAATGAGACATAATCTAAACTAAGACAAGAGACTGACATCACGTTCAACTAAAATATTATAAGATATTAGATTTGTGGATTTTTTTTTAGAAAAATCTCAATTTTACTTGTTACTAGACTCATACTTGATTCCTAAGAGTATGAGCATCCCAATACAATTACTTAACAAATGATGATATTTCACTTAATGAATTTGTCTCCTTCGTTTTATTTTATTTGGACTTTCCATTGCTCTTTACTTCAATTCTTTATGAATTTTTCGATAGGCTCCATCACCTGATGTAGCCGTTTCAGAGCTAACACATGCATCTGCACAAGTCAGTGAAATAGTGTTTTTCTTGCTTGGTGCAATGACCATTGTTGAGATAATTGACGCTCATCGAGGATTTAAGCTGGTTACAGACAGTATAACAACCCAAAATCCACGCGTTCTCCTATGGGTGGTGAGTGTTTTCCTGTTGTCACTGCATTGTTGACCAAAAAAACATCTTCCTAGCAGATTCTTTCTGAAGTGGTTGCATGGTTGTTCAACATTACAGTTTATTGTCAAATTTGGATGATAAACATAATGGTGAGTGATCAATGTTGAATTTGCAGATTGGATTTGTTACGTTCTTTCTTAGTTCAGTTCTGGACAGTCTGGCATCTACCATAGTCATGATTTCTCTATTGCGGAAATTGGTACCTCTATCAGAGTTGCAGAAGTATGAGTTTGTTGTTATCTTTCAGTGTGATTCTTTGCCCTTCTGTTGAAGTACTAAATACAGGGAGAAATTTTAGATTTACTCCTGCTAACCTTTTAAATTATCTTTCAAAATCTGAATGCTTATTTGATTTGATATCTTGATAATTTTTCCTCCAAAAATTAATTTTGATCATTTCCTGCTAGTACCTATAATTGATAGGTGACTTGAAATGGTATTAGCCTTTCCGTTTTAGGTGTAATGCGTTTCTTGATGTTTATTGACAACATAAGATGTGTCTGTAAATCTTTTTGAGTTTTCTTTTTCCAACATTCTCCAACTATTTGGAGGTTTAATTGGCGCACTTCATTATACATGTCATCAAGAAGTTGGTTTGGATTCTATTGACAGGATATTGGGAGCTGTTGTTGTAATAGCAGCAAATGCTGGTGGTGCATGGAGTCCTATTGGTGCTGTTACCACTACTATGCTGTGGATACACGGTCAAATATCTGTAGTGCAAACAATGAAGGTTATCTGTTGGGAAATACTTCCAGCGTGATACATCTGTTCAGATAATTTGAACAGTTTGTCTAAAACTAAATAATAAATTATAGCCAAATAATTAATTAAGCACTTGTAGCATCCTAAATTATTTTTTGCAGGGTTTGTTTGTACCTTCAGTCATTTCTCTAACTGTTCCTCTGGTTCTGATGTCCCTGACTAGGTAGACACTCTTCTTCATACACTGCAAATAGTTAGCCTCAAAAGCTTATTTGAATAATGATATTTAGCTTAAAATATAGAACTTACATAACGCTAGTTCTTAACTTTGTCTTCACCAGTGTAGTTAATGGAAAGGGACAAAACTCTCTTGATGTATTTGACTCTGAGCAGATTGCTCCACAAGGACTGCTTGTTTCCTCATTGAGTTTAGGAGCTTTGCTTTTTGTCCCAGTGTTCAGAGCTCTCACAGGTTTACCTCCCTACATGGGAATGCTGCTCGGACTTAGCATGCTTTGGATCCTCACTGATGTTATCCATTATGGTGATTGTGAAAGGCAAAAGCTAAAAGTTCCACATGCTCTGACAAAAATAGACACTCAGGGAGCACTATTTTTCCTGGGAATTCTATTATCTGTTAGCAGGTAGTGAGGAAATGTATTTTAGTTTTTCTTCTGCAGTAACTTTTGGGCAATAACCATGTGTTCATGCATTTGAATCAATAATACGATGAAACACATCAGTGAGGATGATATATTGTCTGGTCCCTTTTACCTTTTCCTATATTATAAGATGCATAAGCTTGTTCTTTTGCATGAACTGTGATTACATGTCTTTAAATTTCCCAGTGAATCATGTTAACTGGTTGTATTTGATCGTGTTGGATAGCCTGGAGGCAGCTGGGATTCTTCAGGAAATAGCAAATTACTTTGATGCACATGTCCCGAGTAGTGAACTGGTTGCAAGTGCTATTGGACTCATATCTGCTGTAATAGACAATGTTCCATTGGTTGCTGCCACAATGGGAATGTATGATGTCTCTTCTTTCCCTCAAGATTCTGAATTCTGGCAGTTGATTGCATTATGTGCTAGTACTGGTGGATCCATATTAGTTGTTGGTTCAGCTGCTGGAGTTGCGTTCATGGGGATGGAAAAGGTGAACTTCTTTTGGTACTTACGGAAGGTATTTCCTACTCACACTTAAGCATATCGATATGATAAAATGTTAATGCTTGGTTTATGAGATAAGCGTTTATGTCCATGTTGCAGGTTAGTGGCTTTGCCTTAGCAGGTTATGCTGCTGGTATTGCTGCTTATTTACTGCTTCATAATCTCAACATCTTCCTTTCTGGTTCATAAATCAAGAATTCGAACATGAAGATTCGATTTTCATGTTAGCATAGTTTGTAAAATAATGAGTACAACTCAACCAGTAAAATAAGTACTTAAAAGGTTAAGATTTTAGTGTGCAAAAAATAAAAGAATTTGGTAAAGAGTTTATCTTAACAATGATTTATGCAAGCTTGAATGTTTTGCATCCTTTTATCTTCCATTTGCCTGTAGTTATGTGTCATTCAAGCTTGAATTTGTTTCCATTCGAAAAGAAAGAATAGGAAATTCAACTTATATAAATTTACAAAATTATTTCTCATCCTATTTATAATCATATCATAAAATTTTAGATATAATTCATATTTTTTTCATTTCTTATCCCTTCTTCTAAAAAATTTAAAGCTTATATATATTTACTGACTTTTGATCAGTACAACAAAGATAACATAGGATACTGTGACTTGAACAATATTGGATCTGTTTAACAGAAGTTATTGGACACAAACTCCCACACAGTATCAGTGACAGTACATACAGAAACCATAATTGATCACTGAAGCTAGAAAAAGGAGTTAAAATTGATGAGTCTTAAACAAACAACACACACAAATAATCTGCAAGGAATAGAAGAAAGAACGGAACACGGGCAACACACAAGATTTAACGTGGTTCGGTTTCCCTAATCCACGTGCAACAGGAAGAATTTTATTCACTTGTGATTGCTGAAGATTACAAATACAAGTTGTGTATTTATAGGGAGAAACTAGGGTTACTGTCTAATTGGGCCTAACTCAAATCAAGCCTCCACAAAGCCCAACAATCTCCCACTTGGAGGCTTGATAAACTTCAAAC
>Ga0209489_110628_pt1 | contig 10180 bp, 3 predicted proteins | sample SiratrowhiteBW_FD_187527 | JGI IMG/M metagenome (GOLD analysis project Ga0209489, IMG submission 187527) | Root nodule microbial communities of legume samples collected from California, USA - Siratro white BW (SPAdes) (version 2) | ecosystem: Host-associated > Plants > Roots > Nodule | place: USA...
ATATATATATATATATATATATATATATATATATATATAATTTTATTTTTTATTTTTTCAAATAACAATAATTCATCTAAAAAAGTAATTATACCCCTCATAATTTGTCACACATTCCTCAAGAATCCTATTCACGCAGGGTATATCTAAAAATCCCCATCTTCCAACATGTTTCACGTTCATATGATATAGCCCGTTTCAGAAGCAACTAAGGGTTTTGTTTTTCCCCGCTAAACTGTGTATATAAATATGGGGAGTAATAGCATCTTCATCACAAGACAAGGTTTCCTCCGCTCCCAAACATAAACTTCATCAGAAGATACAAATCAGTACTCACCATGGCATTGGCATTGCTCAACTCATCTGCAAGTGTCACCACTCCACAACAGAAAGAGCAGCTCCCCAACCCTTTTGAGCTTCAAGACTCTCAGATCCGCTACAAGGTTTATCTCACTCACGTCAACGATGACAAAGAGTACGACGGGGATGTTCTTTTCAACCTTGTCTCCAACATTCTCAGCTCCGCCTCAGCTCAAGTTTCAGCAACTGCTGTAATTAGCGTTTACAAATTTATCTATAATTCGTCGTTGTTACACCTTGACCTTAGCATGCATATGGCTTCATCATGTCTAAACAAATAACACATGTAATTATTTGACTGGGTGGTGATATGCCACAGGTTTCTGCCACAAGTTTCAAACCAGACTTCCCTACACTGAAGAGGCTTTCTTGTCAGGTCATTACTATATCATAATATGAGTTTACTTTATGGGTTTTTTTTTTTTTTTTTTTTTTTTTTTTTTTTTTTTTTTTTTTTTTTTTTTTTTTTTTTTTTTTTTTTTTTTTTTTTTGTGGTGCTGGTAATTGATTATGGGTATCAACAAGTAATAGATGATAACCACACGTGGAACTCCAGAATGTGCACACCAAACAACACTAAAGATTCTTCAGCAACTGAATGGCTTCTCGTGGGATGCGAAGGCGGTGATAGCTTTAGCTGCATTCTCTTTGGAATATGGGGAATTTTGGCGGCTTGATCGGGTTCAAATAGCAGATCAATTTGGGAACTCTTTGAAGCAGCTTAATCAAGTTCAAATTAGCAGAAAGGTCCCTGCAGACATGACTGATCTGGTCACAGTTTTTGGGGAAGTGCTTAATTACATCAGTCTGTGGTCAAAATGGTCGTCTTCTATGGATTACGACACAGAGGCAGTGCATTCATTGGTAGCTGCCATGCAAGAGATCCCTCTTGTTGTCTACTGGACAATTGCTTCCATTGTTGCTTCAGTTGGCAACCTCGTCGGTGTATCGTAAGTCCTTTTCTAATTATCTTGAGATTGCAAACTAATTTACATAATCCGGAAATAACAGAGAATGAAGTAAAAATGTGACTCCGGTAAAATATTTTTTGATTATATTATCAGTATTACATAACTTTAAATTTGATTTAAAGAATCTCGCTTGTTTCACTTTAACAAGACACGGTCAAGTGTTGAGAATATAAAAGTAATTGATTTTTACTTAATTTTTTTTGGTTTCAGGGAGCATAAATTATCAAACTTTAAAGACAGACTTAATAGGATTGTGATCAAGTTGAAGTCTCATATGGAAAATGGCAAATGGGAAATAGGTATATACGTGTTTAAGGGCCTTCTGTTCTTCCAATCCTTTGGAATTTCATCTCAAATAATACTAATAGGATATTTCCATTAATTTGTTGCAGGGAGGATTCAAGATTTAAAATTCCGTTTCGATATTAGATACCCTAAAATTAAAGATGTTGTGGATCTGTTGGACATTCTGATCATTCCTGCTTCCGACAACGGAACTTCCATACCCAAAATATTTGAAGGCGACGTCCAAATTAAAAATGTTAGTGCTAAACCACACACTTGCATTAGACTTAACTTAGAGTAATAATTATTATTTTTTATCGATTTTGTGACTCTTTTTTCCCCTTAAATTTATTTTGGATATTTGAAATTTAGTCTTTAATTTAAAATGTTAAAAAAAAAAAGAGAATTTTCATTTAAAATAAACAAATCCATCACCTTGAAAATCCCCGTGAATACGTCAAATTTAAATGATCACGTCCTTTTCACTTTTTTTTTCTTTCTGTAATTTACCAAACAGGGTATCGAAGTGTTCAAGCAGAAATACGTGATGCTGTTCATTTCTGGCCTCGACAGCATTGGAGATGAGATTTTGCTTTTGAGTTCCATATACAGGAGATTACAAGAGCACGCAGGAGAAGAAATAAAAGGTTTCAAGAAAGGTGATTTCAGGATTTTATGGATCCCCATTGTGGATGATTGGAACACCGATACAACTAAGAGGGAGAAGTTCTATAATTTGAAGAAAAGCATGAAATGGCACGTGTTGGAGTACTTTGAAAAGTTACCAGGATACGAGATAATAGTGGAGAAACTTAAATACGTTGGCAAGCCTATTGTGACAGTGGTGAACCCTCAAGGTCAGATAATGAATGAGAATGCATTGCAGATTATTTTCGAATGGGAGATCGAAGCCTTTCCTTTTAGGCAAATCGACGTTGATGATCTCAACAAAAAGTGGAAATGGTTTTGGAATTTATTGGAGAAAACAGATGATAATGCAAAGGTAAGCGCAAATTTACAAGAATCATTTATTCGAACATACAACATATGCTTGCATTTGGTTTAGTTTATTATTTTCTTACTAATTTTGTTACTGTACTTAATATGTTTACCATGTGAATTAGCAGCTGTTGGGAAGGGATAATACAAGTTGTGTCTTCATCTATGGAGGTAACGATAGTAATTGGGTCCAAAACATGAAGAACGCAATTCGAAAAATTGAGAAGCACGAGATCAATAATGTGGACGTTAACATAGAGCGGTATCAGCTGGGGGAGCATAACCCTGACCATGTACCCTCATTTTGGATCGGCCTTGATGGGAAGAAAAAAAATAAGGAGTGCAAGGGAAGACTGGATTGTGAGATTCAGGAAGTTGTGAGGACCTTGCTTTGCCTTAAACAAGATCCATTGGGGTGGGTTGTTCTTAGTAGAGGGCGTAACTTAAAGCTACTGGGTCATGCTGAGCCTATGTATCATACTGTGCTTGAATTTGAGAAATGGAAAAACACAGTGCTTGAGAAAGAAACCTTTGATGTAGCCTTCAAAGAATATTATGATGTGGTCAAAGAGAAATATGCTAGTCGACCGTATGATCATACTTCAAGTGTTCTAGCAACCATAACTTGCCCAAATACCTCTTGTGGACGCGTCATGGAGGTGACCTCAATCAATTATAGGTGCTGCCATGGTAGTGCAAACAGTTGCAGTATCTGATCTCACCACAGGCCAACAACTATCTTTCCAAGTCTGCTTTGCTTAAACATGGAGTTTCACAGTAACTTTCGTTGTTTACTTCATATGCTTGCATCTGGACAAATGCATTGTCCTCTAGCCACTTTGTTCTCCCTTCAATGGGTTGAAACTAAATAATGGCTTCTTTTTTGTGTGTATGGTACTTGATTTTCAAATTGAATAAAATTAGTATTGTTTGCTAACTCTTAATATTTGACTCAATTTTGATTCATTATATTTGGGAATTACAACTGTTTTCTTCTATTCTAGTTTGCATTATCCATCCTATGTTATAAGCGTTATTATTATGTACCTTAGTAAGAAAATTCCAACTTACGTTTAAGTGTATAGGAGAAAGAAAGAGAGAGAGAAAATAAAAAGAGGTAAAAAGAAAAAAAACTAAAATGAAAACAAAAATGTGCATGATGTTGAATGTCTTTTGAAGAAAGTCATTTGCCTGGTTATTAATAAAAGTCTTCTTAAGCTTGTAAGTGAAAGCGAAAATAAAAATGTTTAGACCGGTTTTCTTTCTTTTTATATGTACAAATTTAGATGATCTTCCAGAGTTTTAGACCAATTTTATTTCATAAAAGATTTCTTATTTAGGTCGTGGTTTTTTGTTGGAATTTGTTGAAATTAAGGTTTTTAATGAAATTTTTATATCTAATTTATAACATATATACTGGATTCTATTTAGAATACAAGTGATATTTATAATAGTATAAAGAGAAGATATTGATATCCAAATTCCTTACCAACCTCTAGGGATGACTCAAGACTCGAGTAGATGAAACAACTGTTTTAGATCTCAAGACTTTAAAGATCTCAAAAAATTTAATATAGTGTAGGTCTTAAGGCCTCAAAAGAATTTAATACTCATATATTATTATAAAATAAAAAATATTTAATTTTAAAAATACACTAACAAAATTTTAATTAAAATTTAAATATTTTAATTCGTGCTATAAATATTATCTAATAACATTAAATTTATATTGATACTATAAATACTATTTAATGAATAATATTCTTGAAACTTTCTTATAATAAATTAATAATTGGAATTTGTTCTAATTAAGGTTTTAAGAAAATTTTTATATCTAAGTGAGAACAAATATACAAGTGATATTTATAACCGTATAGAGAGAAGATACGGATATCCAAATCTGTTAATATTTGAAGTCATAATTTGAGTATTATATATATATAATGATATACAATTTTTCTATGTGACAATTTAATGTTTCTCTCTATAAATGGATCGAATCAAATGTAATATAGTTAGAAAAGATGTTAGTCGTTAGGGATTAGAAAGTGGATTAATCACTAGTAGAAAAAATACATTTTATATTGATTTTGAAGGATATTCAACCTCGGTTTCAAAACCGATGTTGATGTAAGCGATGTAGAAAGTCCTAAACATTTTATATGGGTTTTGAAATCGATGTAGTATGTGCATATATTACATCGATTGATAAATCATCGATGTAAAATATTAATCCAAAGACCGCTCAAAAGGAGATTCTATATCGGTTGGGAGCCAAACCGATGTAGTATCTCATTTAATATGATGGGAGTGAGACGTTGGAGGAGATATTACATTGGTTGTGTCTCTCAACCGATGTAAAAAGCCTTCTATTTTTAGCCCATATTACATTGGTTATCTAAATAACCGATGTAATATCCCCTTCGTAAAAATCCAAATAGCCCATGTGATTCAAACGCTCCACATTCTACATCGATTTGACCTCTATTACATCGGTTGCCCCACTAATCTATGTAATATGTGCAATGACAAATTTTAAATTAAAATTTTATTGTTTTAGGTTTGACAAAGCATTTTCTACATTGGTTGCAGTGAACAAACGATATAGAATAATGCTTATTACATTGGTTCACACACCATCGATGTAATATATATTTACATAATTTCAAAAATATAATCACATTTATCTTTATATCGATTTAATTTTAATCGACGTAGTATCCTGTCATAGAAAGTGTTTTTTCTACTAGTGAATAGTTATAATTTTCTCCATAAAAAATTACATAATTATAAAATTTTCAAACTAATGGACTAAAAATAAGATAAGAAAGCTTACAAAACTTGAATTGAAAAGTGATTGAATACAATGATTGAAATTCTCTCAATTATGATCAAAATTGGGATTGGATGAAACTTGATAATTAACCTGTAATTCTTGTTCATATATTCATTAGATTACAATGTTCTTGTTCACTAAAGCCAAACAAAATTAATTCCTTAATCCTGATTATCTAAAAGTCAAATCACAATAAATCAATTTTTTTATTAAAAGCATTTGACCTCTACATTAAGATTAGAACAATAATATCTAAAGACAACACTTTCTGTTTTTTTCCCAACAGTTGAAGTTTTTGGTTGATTGAATTTTATTTAATAAAAAAGTATTTTCCAATAAATTCAAAATTTAAAATAAAGAATATTGATTTCACTGAGCACAAAACTTAATCAATTAAGAATAAAATGTACTTGCATATATAGATAAAGGAATTACACAAAAGTTACCGTGTCATTCTGTAACAACCCAAAAATTCTATAGTATTTGCAATCAACTCTTATAAATAAATAAAAAATATATATTTCAAATTATAAAATATTTAATACATGAAAGATAAATAAAAGAAGGAAAGAATAAATAAGAAGAAAAGAAAAGAAGAACGAATTTTTTATTTTTTTTTAGCTTGGGCGAAAATAATTTCGCTCGAGCGAAAATCCACCTCGCCCAAGCTGGAAATAAGTCGCTTGAGCGAAAACAGTCCAGAGAGCACTCCTAATTTTTGCCTAAGCAAAACCACTCTCGCCTGGGCGAAAACACTTCAGAGAGCATCTTATTTTGTTTACGAAGGGCTCGCTCAGGCGAGACTTGCAGAGTGAACTTTTCTGCAAAAGTCGTTTGAGCGAGATTCTTCTGCTTGAGCAAGTCTATCTAAAAATATTCTCAATTAAACTAACTTTTGTCTGCTAAGTATTACCATCCATTTAAGGTTCAGAGTACTACATAAAGTATTCAGGTACATCAAACTTAACTACAACTATCTACATGACAAAAAGAGTGACCATCCCAAGGTCATCAAGTCTTTCACTACATCAAAACATATATACAAGTATATACAAGACAAAAGGAACATCAGTTTAAGAGCATATCATCTTTAAGATATAGGTCATACATAGACCCATCATCTTCCTAAAGACCCATTAAGTATGCCCCTACCAGAGACTAACATCTAATCCAATACCCAAGACTTAGATTCAACGAGTCTAAGAGAAGAGACTAATCCAATACCCAAGACTTAGATTACCTGCGAATCTAAGAGAAAGGATTAATCCAATACCCAAGACTTAGACTGTCATTCAAATCTAAGAGAAAGGATCAGAGTAAGCTCAAACATCCAATACCGAGTCTCACCAGCGGTCCCGATGTGTATGACCTCCCTAACAGCTTCTCACCACCTGATATCTTAGTCTATGTGACTTAGATCATCAGTGAAGGTAGAGGATCTCTGTTAAACATAGACGTACTATACTTAATGTACACGAACGAGCATAACTCATACATCATCCCAAATGTATGGCATCAATTCATCATTCACATCAATAATCATTCAGTCTACAAATCATATTATGCAAGTATCTTTCCATCATCAAAACAATACTTAATTACTCAACAGTTAAGTTAATCACACTAAGTCAAAACAAACAATCAAATTCATTCAGTGCTCAAGGACCAGTCAGACCTACAAGAAAGACTTGAGCACTGATAATCACATATTCAAATCTTCTGTCCTATAAGTCTATTTAAAGTAACTAACTAGTATAAAAATAAGTTACTAGCTTCACTTATCTCAGACACCGATCCCTACCAATTCCTCGGTCAGGCAATAACCCTAGTCCAACTTTAGGGATCTAGAACAAGTTTTCCAAATAACACCAACTTTTAGTATAACATTAATCAAGTTTAGACGAACACTTTTCTCAATTGTTCCCATCAATATTGATGACAAAAACTTAACGAACAACAGAGATCAAGGAATCTTTATAGAGCAAATATGAACTTACTCTGTTTGAGATTCTGATCGATTTGAAATGACTCTAGGATCCTCACCTACTGCGGGACTTGATCAGATTCTAGAACAGAGGAAATATAGAGGGTAAAAATCAAGAGAGAAGGAGGAGAGAACTATGGAGGTTGGAAGGTAGAAGAGAGAGAGAAAATGAAAAAGGGGTTGCTTTTTCCTCTTTTTCTTATCCACTATGAGAGGTGGGGTTAGACATTCCGTCTCAATAAATCTAAAAATTAATAACTCATAGGATGATATAATGAGTACAATGATAACATGTAGTTAAAAGTATCACACTTCCAAAACTACCTGAAGGTCTTCCTTTTCCTCCCTCTTCCTTTAGTCTTTTTCCTTTCTTTCATATTGCTAAACAACTTGTCTTTAATAGATCTTCTACACTCAGCCCTTGGATCTTTTGCTTAGTGAATTGAATTTCTTTGTCTGAGGGTTTCCTCTGTGTAGAGCTTATTTGTAGCTCGCTCAACATCTTATCTTTCTTCACTTTAAGGGATTCCCATGTATTGGGTCCATTTATGATTTGCTTAGCAGATTCAAAGCTTGAAATGCATCGTTCTTTAGAATATATCCACTCAACGACGTGTATCTCTGCTTAACACCTAGATTTGTGATGCTTTCTGCATTAATTTCGTTCAACTCCAATATTCTATGCTCAATGGATTTCAAATGCTAGATCAGATCGGTCAATTGTTTCTTACTTCTCTTGTGGTGCATAAAAAATCATGTAAATATAGATTAAGAAATTCAACTAAGTTTTCTAATTACAAACATTCCACAAAATTCTAAGTTGGTGACAATTTTGTTTTTGCAAAAAGTAATTTCATTTGAGCAATTTAAATGTCCAAATCAAGATTAAAACAAGTAAATTTGGCACTTATTACGCTTTTTACTCCCAAAATGTATCTTTTTAATAAATAATAAAATGTGTATTTAGAATAAAATATAATTAGATATTATAATAATTGATTATTTAATTATTAAATATTATAAAATATTATATAATCGTTTATTTTGTATTAAATTTCTTTGAATAATTCATCATTTAGGAATGCATGATTTGTAAAGTAACAACAATTATTAAGATCCTTACAAAAGTAAATTTAATTTTTATTGTATGTAGTCTTTAGCTCCTGACGCAACTAGATCACGACGGGGCGATCAAAAATTATTTTTAAAAATATTTAAATTGAGATTGGAGTCACCACCATAGTTTATTATGGAAAACTACAGAAAAACCAAATAAAAATGAAATAGTCTGCAGACCAAAGTAAGAGTTCGGGAGTCGGTTACGTGTGGGAAAAGTATTAGCACCCCACAACGCCCGTCTTTAGACGGTACGATTAATCAAATGAATAAAAATAAGTGTGGTTTTAAAAATATCATTTTTTCCCAAATAATAACAATAATAATAAGACTAAAGACAAAACAAACAAATATATAAAAAACAAACAAGAAAACATGCTTATAAAAATCATAACATTAAATAATAATTAGACGGATAAAAATATCAAACAAAAATAAAACAAACAAACATATATATTTTTTTATTTATTTGGACCCGACAAGGTTTAACCTTGGTCCTACGTATCTCTATACATGATAGAAAATCAGGATACATGTAGTTCTATTTTAAAAATTTGTTGATGACGTTTGATATTTTTTAGCTTATAAATATTTTCTTTTATTTTTGGCAATTTATTTTATATAATTTTTTAATTATTTCCTATTTTATTATTTTTTTTTCTTGATAACTGTTTATTTAAAGGAAATTCGGGACAAGACTGTTTTTTTTATATTTAAAACTGTTTATTAAAAAAAACTATTTTTATTTTAATTTGAGAAAGGAATTGATTTTTATTATCTTAAAGAAATTGTTTTTATTTTTAAAAACATATCCTTTTTAATTTTTTATTCATTATTTTCGAAAAGAAATAACTATTTTTTATACTAAAAAAAACTTTTTCTTTTATTTTATTTTTAAATTGTCTTTATATTTTATTTTCGAAAAATGTGTTTCTATTACCTTATTTTCGTAAAAAAAATGTTTTTTATATTTATTATCGAAAAGACATGTTTTTATATTTATCTCATTTTTATTATTTTTGAAGATGTTTTATCTTTATTATTTTAGGGCTGTTTTGAAACTTTTCTCCTTTTTTGTTTTGAAAATTTATATTTTTGATATATTTTCAAGAACTATTAATTTATTAAATTTTAGAAAGCATTTGGTTCGTTCCTTGAAAATTGGAAAATGTTTTATAATTTATTATTATTATTATTATTTTATTTTATTTTATTTTAAAATCAAAGAGACAAGGGATGAACCTCAAGATATCATAATAACCATCAAACAGAGCAACCACATGTATGTGATAAGTATATAACACAGAGTAAATAGAACGTACCAGTTGAAGATCCTCCAAAAGCACGTTCCCTTCTTCTCTGAACTCTTACCTTCAAACGATATACTCACTAATATTCAGGACCCTTTCTAGTATTTCTCGTGTTTTTTCCGCGTGTGTATCCACTTGCTCACTATGCATATTTATACTAATTCTAGTCAGCCCACTCTTAATTCAAATTTTAAATCCCTTAATTCCTAATTATTCCCACTTAATTATAATTTGTGAACTGCCAATTGATTATTCTCTTTTAATTCAGATTCAAATCTATTAATTCCTAATTATCCCCACTTATGACACCAACTGATTG
>Ga0209489_110630_pt1 | contig 10178 bp, 4 predicted proteins | sample SiratrowhiteBW_FD_187527 | JGI IMG/M metagenome (GOLD analysis project Ga0209489, IMG submission 187527) | Root nodule microbial communities of legume samples collected from California, USA - Siratro white BW (SPAdes) (version 2) | ecosystem: Host-associated > Plants > Roots > Nodule | place: USA...
AGCAAGAGAGGCCCAAACCCAATATTTGGAAAGTGTATACACGTAGGAATAAGGGGGTAAAACCAAAAGTCAGTTACTGAGAGGTGCTGAGCTGTCGAGGAGGTGGGGGTATTGAACTTGTAATAAGAGAGAGAGGGGGGGGTTAGTTATGGAGAATATTATGGGAGATTAGGACAGAGAAGCAATTTCTCTCAGGAGCTCCGGCTCTGGACGTTTGCTTTGTATTGTCATTTTCGTTTTCCTTACCAGAATACATTTATCATATTATTCACTTTCTATCAATCTCCTTGCTCTTTCAACCCTGTATTCACCCATGGTGTTGATGAAAACACCGATGTAAGGAGATAACAAAATAATAGAAGGATGGACGTAAAATGAAAGAAATTTTCTCTAGTGTTAGGTTTCTTGCAATGAAAACAAATGTTACCACTTGAACCAATGTAGCAGAGAAAAATATATTCAGAAACAAATACATTCCCTAAGAGTCCAAAGAGAAAGAAGAGACAAATTTCACAAAATTTTGCATCATTCCCTTTTCTCCCATCCTTATATAACAATCCCAATCACCAATTATAATTCTTCAATGTCTGATTTGCTGTCTTGGTGCATCTGCTTTTTTGTATGGCCTTCCATTCCTTAATGTGTGCCGCATGTGCAGTGGTCTTCATCATTCCTTTTCCTAACTAAATCATCATTTTTTTGCTTTATGTCTGATGACTCTTCTACCCCCATGACATGATAGCAACAATCATTTTCTTTGCAAAATCACCGTACTTTGGCAAAATAGATTGCATATGTGGCGGATCAGCAGTTATTTGGATTATAGATGAACAAAAATTGTGTCAGAGTGAAGGTCTCACTCTCCTACACAAGAAGATGTGCTTCATTTCATTATGATGTTTAATTTCTCTAATGTGCTTTTAAATACCTTTTTATGTTGGGATTATTACCTTTACAAAGTTGTGCAGTCTATTCTCAATGAATTGAGTATTTTCTCTTACTCCAAATGGCCTCCACCAATATTGAGCCCTGATTTATGGTTGCAGTGTTTCCTTCCCCCTCTTCCAAGGGGATGGGATGAGCCTTGTTTTAGATGTTGGGCACTTGCTTGAGATCTTTTGAATATTATTTGTTTAATCATTGATTCCACTAGGAAAGTTATATCAAGGTTTTGTTTGGGAAGAAGTATTTTGGCCCTCTGATGGCTACGCTAAGTTTTTAAAACATCAGTAACATAAAAATCAGTACAGATGTGAAGCTATAAACCGCAGGAGATAGAGAAAGGTGCGCAAGGAATTTGTTGAACAGGGTGGTTATAATTGAAATCGAGACTTTTGCATGACATATGATGTGGGAGTAAAATAACACATGAAATTAGATCAGGATTGATTGTGAAACTGCCAAAGGAATTTTGGAAGTTCTCTATGTATTCTCTTTATTTAACTAAAGATGGAAAAACAAGTAAAGGCAAACAACATAGCTTAGATTTATTACTTCTGAAGCCGCGGTGAATGGCAGTTCCAAATGACAGTCACACTCACAAGACAAAAACATTTTCTTCAATAATATACACCTTTAAATCCATCTAGCATAGATCTAGAAAGAAAAACTTTGCAATAATCCTGTTGAATGTATAACAACAATAGCACCATCATGCACTAGAACAACGAGGGGTACTTTCATTTCATAAGAAACCTCTCTATTGTTGATTGTGTCTCAAAGCATCTTCAAGCTGGGCATTTTTCCGTGCACACTCCAAGATAGTTTTATCAGCAGTGATGAAGTATGCAGCGATGGATGCTGTTCACCAACCACCATCAGATGTTAAACACACTTTGCAAGTATAGTCAAACTAAAGGTAAAAGAAATCAAACATTTCATTTGCAAGTAGATCAACAGCAAAAAGATTAGGTTAGTTCCCGTTCCATTAAATTTTGAAACGGAGGCAAGCCTTTTATAGTAAGTGCATATAACGTTATTATTGTATGGGCTTGTCAATACAATGGCATCAAAACCAATTGCTTCTTGCCTTAAACCTCGTTTCCTATTGGAAGAAAACTTAGATACACTTCCTTAGATTTTTTTTTTTTGTATTGTTCTTCTATTAGAATTAAGGTCTCATTAAGTAATCTGCATAATAAAAGTTTACATCAAAATCAACATAGATGGCTGAGGTAAAACATCAATTCTTATAAGAGAACCAAAAACACCCATCGAACTAAATAAGTTTTACCCTTTCAAATAACCATGCAGAAGCAGATCTTAACAAAAAGATTTCTTTTCATATAAAAATCTAATAGCATCATCTAGAATTAATCATACCAGCCGATATTATAAGTGCCTGAGCAGTATAATTGAGGTTTGCCTTTGCCCATGGGATCACACGAACAGCAGCCAGCTGCAAATTTGAAAATTCCAACATTATAAAAATAAAGCTTAGTAAATCAGCACACCAATTGTGAACAGAAGTGCATATAATGATAATAGTGAAATCCAACAATATTTAAGATTGTCTTTCAACATTATTAATTTTCATCACAAATATGCAAGGGCCTAAAGTTTGCCTGATTTCTTATTTATCTTTGAATTATTTTTCAGAACTCAGTAACTCAAAGAAAAAGGTTTCAAAAGCAGACATAAACTCCAAACCGGTGGAATATAGGGCGTAGTTGTTATAGGAAAAAGTTGTAACTAAAAGGCAACACGAACATTGCTTAACTGAATTTTTCTTTAGAATTAAAAATGAAAAAAAATGTAGAACTGTATCTGAAAAGAGTTACGTACAGTAGGCACAGCACTGGCAACACAAGCAATGGAAGCTGCCTTGAATCCAGCACGCACACCTTCTGCATATTAAGAAAAGGCCAAAATGAACATAATTCATATTTCTCCTGAACTCTCGCATCCTTTGAAAAGATACAATAGTCACAAAATCATGGATACAAGGGAATGATTTAACATTATTCTCCCAATTAGGAGAACTATGAAAGCAAGTAACACTTCTCTCACCACTCAGAAGTACTCTATTCAAGAAGCAACATTTTTTTCCTTCTCAAATCATACATTGGAAGGCACAATCTTACGTAATTCGCAAAAAGTATTTGTGTAACTTCAAACCAAACATGCACACAATCTTAATTTCCCCAAGGAAAACGTTGTTTTCTCTTCAACTACTAATAATTCAACAAGATCATTTCCATTTTCTGCGATGCTTGTAGGTTTTACTTAACTTTTAGTTTAGAGCTAAGGCGACAGAAATTAATTTACGGAAGATCCAGATAAAAAGTAACCAGTTGAAATGATTCTTACATCGTTATCCTCCGCAACCATCTCAATCAATCGATCTAACCTTAAAAAGACATAAAAAATCTATTTTCTAATTCATGCTGTCCTGATGTGTGAACGAGATAAACAAAAAACCATAGTCAACATAAAGCATGTTCCATTTAATGATGTCGTAAAATGAATTGTAAGAAAAAGAGAATACCGCTAGTGCATTGGCTGGACCTCAAAATCCTCCTCTCCTCTGCGGGAGAAGCAACAAAGACACCCTTTTTGTTGGGTAAGAACATGTCACGCAGTTCCGACGGAATACCCATTGCTTTGTCGTGTTTCGCTCTCTTCAACAAACTCTATTTTCACAGGTTCTCTGAATCAAAGCGAGGTGGCTAATTATTATTATGATTATTATTATTATTCTACCCATTATATAGTATATGCAGAATGTTGGTGCCTACCAGAGTAGCCCATATGGGAGTGATTCTTACTGCACCTCCATGGTGACTTCCTGCACCTCCATAATTTAAAAATATTCCCATTTTAGTCTTGAGGAAAAGACAAAAATAATCTTCATTCATCATAACTGTTATTCATTTTTTTTTTCACTTTGCGGGTTGCACAAACTACAATATAATTAAAAAATTTGCATTGCGGGTTGTAGAACCCGCAATGTATTTAAAAAAAATTATGTTGCGGGTTGTAGAACCCGCAATGTATTTAAAAGAAATTTTGTGTTGCAGGTGCTACAACCTGCTGCTGTGGTGTAGTGGTGGTTATTACCTTAATTTTACACTTAAGGGTCTCCACCTCGATCATCGATCTTGACACCAACACTTTATGTGTTTGTTTTGCTACTAAACTAATTTTTTTGAAATATTTGTTTTTATTATAAATTAAATTATAAGAAAAAAACAAATATTTCAAATTTTTTTTCTTATAATAAAAAGTAAAAAAAATAATTTAAATACATAAATTGTAAAACTAAGGTAATAACCACCACTACACCACAGCGGGTTGTACCACCTACAACACAAAATTTCTTTTAAATACATTGCGGGTTCTACAACCTGCAACATAAATTTTTTTTTAAATACATTGCGGGTTCTACAACCCGCAATGCAAATTTTTTTCAAAAAAATTTTGTATTGCGGGTTGTAGAACCCGCAATGTATTTAAAAAAAGTTTTATATTGCAGTTTGTACAACCCGCAATGTAAAAGGTGCAGAAAATATAATTGCGGGTTGTACAACCCGCAATGTGTTTATTTTTTAATTGTATTGCGGTTTGTGCAACCCGCAAAGTGGAAAAAAAAAATGAATGACAGTTACCATGAATGAAGGCTATTTTCGTCTTTTCCTTAAGACTAAAATGGGAATATTTTTAAATTATGGAGGTACAGGAAGTCACCATGGAGGTGCAGGAAGAATCACTCCCCATATGGTCAGGGCAACCTTTTCTTGGCATTGGGCCGCCATGCTTGAGATAGGCTTGGACCAGTTGATTTTTTAGTTAAAACAATTTTTTATGCTTAATTGTAATTTTAGTTCTACATTTTAATAAAAAAAAATTTGGTTCCTCATTTTTTTTCTAAAATAATTTTGTTTTATTAATTTTATATATTTTTAATTTTGATATCTGAATTTCTTTTTATATATTTATTATTATTATTTTTTTCAATTTTTAGTTTTAAAAAACATTAAATCACTATCAAATTACATTTTAGTAACAAATACCTAAAGTTGTCAAAACGGTTTACTTGAGTCCAACCTAATTCACCTTGGCCTACTTTAGTATAATTTGGACTAACCTACCACAAGTTACTCGGATAAACTAATTAACTCAATTTAAAAATAAATATTGTCTCAGTAATTTTTATAAAATTATAAAAATAAATAATAATTTCTCATAAATTCTTAAACTTTTTATGATAAGAAAAATAAAATTTTAAAAGAAAATATAATTCATAAGTCTTTGTCCGTCAATATTTTAAAATATTAAAGAGTAAAAAAAAAACAAATACTTTATCTTGTTGGAGTTCTTTATCCATCAACATTAAACAACATTGAAATCTTAACTAAAGAAACCTATAATAACTCCATAACTTTTTTTTTCTTAAAAAAAATTCTAACATTTTAAGTTTGATTAAGTGTTAAAAACAACTAAGTATAAAAACATGATCATGTTTTGTCCGCAAGATGATAATTGTGTTCAACAACAAATCATATAAGACACATATGTTTCGTCTCACAGGCAATATAACAATATGCAATCTTATTTTATGTCTAATAATACAAATGTGTTCAGATGATAAGCACATAGAAATAATCTAATCTTATACAAAATAAAAACATATAAATGTTTATTCTGTTCTAATGAATATTTGTCTACAACAAAGATTCGTTGAAAGTGTAAGCTAAAGTTAACATCAAAAGATTTCTTATCAACCTAAAACTTCTTTGCAATTTCCTAGCACTGAACACACTAACAACTCTAGAAATATTATCTACCTCAAAGGACCATATACAAGTAGATAAAATCAAGTCAAGACACATTGTCCAAAGAAAGATAACCTCGTCCAGTTACTGAAAAGATTAAGTAAAAGAATAAAAGAGCATTTACTGCAATAAGAAGTGCATTTAATGCATTCAAGTCAAGCAGTCTCATTAGAAAAATGCACACAAAAGAACTGAAGGTTATTCAACAAGTAAAAATAGGTTCACAATAATAATTTTCTGCACAGCCTAAATAAAGCAACCTAAGGAGAAGAAAAAAAGATAGAGACTAGGTTGTATAGTGCTAAAACACAACAAAATCCTTTTCGCTTACTAAAAAGCCTCAAATAAAACATTGTTTGTGTTCAGATCAGAAAGCTAAAAGAGAGATCATTTATCTCACATACAATCAACCTCTCTAGCAAGCAAACTTGTGATCCTTGATCACTAATGAGTATATATTTATCCATGCTTAGAAATTTTTATTATGGCTTTCTTAAACTTTAATTAAGAATAAATTCATTGTTTTAATAAAATTTACCTAATATGAATTAATTGGTCCTTAATTGAGATTATTGGTTAAACTTAGACTTTAAGCATATTCTTACTTTTCTTGTTTTTAATTATTTGCATAGTTTTGATGAGTTTTAAATCTAATCTTCTGCACAAATATTCTTCAGATTTTTTATAAAGATAATATTCTACAATTCTTACTTGATTCAGAAAAAATCTTCCAATATTTTGCAATATCTCTTGCTAAAGATCTGGAAATATATCTACAATTTAATATGTGATAAAGATGATAATTACAAAAATGATATATGAAACAAATTTTTTTATCTGAATTCCACGAAGATATTTTGTGAAACATAAGAAAACATTTGATTCCGTGAAGAAAAAGATATTATAAATAGATATTGGAGAAGGCATGAAGAGGACATATGGTATCATAATGTATCGCATTGCCGCACATGCATAAACCTTAGTTTATTTTGCTTTGTAATTCTTTTGTTTTTGTAACATCCTCAAAATTTTAAATAATTATTATTATTATTATTATTATTATTATTATTATTATTATTATTATATTCTCATGCATTTATGTACGTTATGAGAATTTTTCTTCTTATAATAGAGTGAAGATAGATATAAATATAAACCTTTGGATTTGGTTAAAAAAATTTGAATGCTCAAGATTAAACGATAAATTTTTGGATTTCATTACATTGTAGAATTTTGTATAAAATTAAACTGATGGTTGGTTTTGTATGATCAAAATTGATTGAATTGATGTAAGTGTTGAAATAATGTTATTTGGAGTTAAAATGAAATATTTAAAATTTTTTGAAAATTTATTTTAGTTAAAAGAAATAATTTGTTGAAGTTTAGACTTGGTCTTAAAAATTGTATAGAATTAACTTATTAATAATGTTGAAATATTAACAAATTCAGATTTTCAAATTCATGCATCATTAATGCATATTAGTCTTAGCTCCCAGACCAAGCTAGGTTAACTAGTCAAAGAAACATAATTGATAGAGCTCTTAGTTAAGTTCCTTTACAAAAGTCTGGTATCGTTCCAGAGTAACCCACGTTTAATAAATCAGAGTTGGGTTACAGGTGAATGGCAGATCCAATATACAAGGACATTAAGATATTTACTGATAAAAAAGGTATATGGTGCATGCTATGAAATATAAGAACAAAAGTACAAAACTTAAATGCATGGGATAAAACCACGTTCCTCAAGTGCTAGAAGCTCATCCTTTACGTCATTAAGTGTTACGGAAACACCCCCCACATTAAATGCAAACATTAGATATGAATTGAAACATTCTCTATTTAAAGCCACCAACATAGAAGGAAAAGAAACTTCTAAGAGAGGGAGAGAGGTCACCAAACTTTTCTTAGAAACCTTCCTTAAGAAACAACATCATCTCACAATTCACTTAATCGTTCACTAGACTTTTCACTTTTCTAGAACAATCTTCCAAACTAAGGTAAGTGGAAAGGAGATATACTATTTTACCTTCTATTTCTTAAAATATTTTTACAGTAAGATACCCCAAGCCTCATGTTATTTTTTTTATTGTATTTTATGTTGATACTAATTCTCAAATATAAATTATGTATTGTATATGTCACACTCATAATCATGATGTGGTTTAATGGATATGGTTTGTGGCTGAAGGAACTTGTTCCTTGAGGTTTCAAATGAGCACAAGAATGTGTGTTATTGGCAGGAGATTGATATCAATTGCTCATTTATCCTGACTATTCACTGCTATTGTATTCCATGCTAATTATATCATGAGTTATTGTGATTTTATTGAAATATATTAAAGTAATGTTTAAAATTTTTTTAGAAAATTTCTTTTTATATAAAGACTGTATATCTCACTTTTCTATTTATTTTACTATATGAACCTATAATATAAAAGAATCCTGTGACTCCTTTCACAGCTAATATAGTAGCCGCCTTTTTCCTGGTCATGAATGAAGGACTGATATTGTGGAAGGATCTGTTACTTTTCAAGGCAAAACTAATACCATATTTACATTTATGAATTTTGAAGATGTACCTCTTATACTGGACGAACCAGTAGTGGTGACTTTTGGCATGCCACCTTGCCCTCAAAATAATCCAATCATCAATTTGTTTATGACTCTTACGTGGTGAAGATGCAATAGTAATAATAATAATAAATTCTGTATAATAGGTAAAACTTTTGTAGAAGATATGTATAATAGATGGTATATGGATAATAATAAGAGGTACTGTAAAATATGTAGTTATGTTGTAAAATAACTATCGAAAATATAGAAACTTGTGTTTAAATTATGTAAGACCATATGCTCATGTTAAAAGTCATATATTTGATTAAGGATATATATTTAGATTTCTTGACTTTGTCTTCTGCAGAATTTTCTTTCTGGATATCTAAGCATATAATAATCCCAAATGATATAGAACCCAAAATTTCAAGTTTTAGCTTGACAAATTTTGAGTTGTTATCGCATGGGTTGTCCTTTGCCAACAATTATTTTCTAACATGAAATAAGTTCCCTCAGAAAATTGATGGGTTGAATTATGCTCAGAAAGTCTGTGATCTTTTTCTTTTACTTCCCGTTAATCAAACTTGCTATTTTACCAATCTAAGTTACAACCACAGTTGGGCTCTGTCTAGTGCCTATTTGCAAGCCAAATATTTACTATTAACCTCAATTTTGACCCTTTTGTACTGGTGTTTCTACATGAATCAATTGAAATATCTATCACTCCGCACCTTAATATTTGTTATGCTAGGAGGAAAAGATTTAGGACTCTGATTTTGATTTTAAGTATGCTATGAATGAAAGGTAATATCCATAATGTGAAACCTTTATTTTAAGGTTTAATCAAGGTGAGAAGCTAAACAGTGAAGTAATATTGTTATGGGTAATTCAACGACTTCAATTAGAAATTTTCTGAATCTTTTGATCAATCCTTCTTTCCTAAAGAGTTTAATATTATTAAATTTTTGACCTTATCTATGTGCCAAGTAATAAAATATAATGTTGAAAGGAAACATGTCCCTTTCCTCGTGAACATGGTGCTTTTAGATTGTTAGTCTAAAGTTTGTGTATAGAATTTATTTATTTTTTGTTAAATAGAGAAGCTATTTTATTTTTAAGCTATAAAAATTAATTAATCTTTAGAAGATGTTCCTATCATATTTTAATATGGTCTTCCTCCAAATTATTCCCCACCTTATGAGGGTCAAGTGGAGCAAGAAAAACCACCACCGCTTATTTCAGTGAATCCATCAGAGACACCTGTAAATCAACAAGAATCAGTTCCTATGCAACCAAATGTTGACATAACTAGAACAAACGTTGAGGGTCCAATAGTCCTTACGGCTACACAACCCATAGTTCAACCCCATGTTTTGCGAGGAATGTCCCATGATGTGGAAGAAGCCAAGAACAAGTTGGAGTTCCTGGAAGAAAGGCTTAGAGCTATTGAAGGAGGAGGTAGTTTTGGATTCGGGAATGCTGCAGGTCTATGTTTGGTGTCTGATATTGTGATTCCTCCCAAGTTCAAGGTATCCGAGTTTGAGAAGTATAAGGGTGCATCATGTCCAAAGAATCATTTAATTATGTACTGCAGAAAAATGGTTGCGCATGCTGGTGATGAAAAGCTATTAATACACTTTTTCCAAGACAGTCTAGCAGGTACTGCTCTAAGTTGGTATATGCATCTAGAACCAGCTCGAATCAGATCATGGAATGACTTAGTAGATGCTTTCTTGAAGCAATACAAATATAATGTTGATATGGCTCCTGATAGACTGCAGCTTCAAAATATGTCAAAAAAGAATTCTGAAACTTTCAAAGAGTATGCTCAAAGATGGAGGGAATTAGCTG
>Ga0209489_110631_pt1 | contig 10176 bp, 11 predicted proteins | sample SiratrowhiteBW_FD_187527 | JGI IMG/M metagenome (GOLD analysis project Ga0209489, IMG submission 187527) | Root nodule microbial communities of legume samples collected from California, USA - Siratro white BW (SPAdes) (version 2) | ecosystem: Host-associated > Plants > Roots > Nodule | place...
AAAAAAATATATATATAAATATATATATATATATATATATATATATATATATATATATATATATATACTAAATTGTATTATTTTTTATTTTTAATTAATTACTTATAATAGATAAAATTATTTATAGAGGATTCTAAATAACTTTAATTGTTAATAATATAACTGAAATTTTTTATGGGAAAAAATAACTAAAACAAATATTTTAAAAAATACAAAAAAAAGAAACTTTTAAATTTAAGGAGTTATAAGCTAATTCACCTCAAATTTGAAGAGTAGAAACGTATTTAAACTCATTCTTAATTGTTAACATTTTTGGTCTATTGTAAAAAGAAAGGGTTATTTTTACATCAAAGGAAAAATATATGAAAATTAATTTTTAACTAATTAAAGTTCTAGTGATTATAATAATAGAATTAGCAATTGCAATAAATAATAATAAATAATAATGATAGAATATTGACTTACTTTTGGGCACTAACTGATGTCCTAGCAAGAACATGCTCACCAAGAATAATAAGTGCAAGGTTTTCTACTATTTTGGAAAACTCAAATGATATTCTATTGGAGAATTTTTACCTAAATTCATTAACAAATTTTATGTGTGCAAATGGCCAAAAAATCTATACGATTTTATTTATGTCCACACATATTTCTTTTGAAAAATATATATGATCACTTTACATAGCTTTCAAAGGAGACAAATGAAGAGCCCATGAAAAATGAATATGTTCGATGGCATTATAATCAACATTGGTTGAAGTCAATAATAAATAATTTTGATGATACAAGTCGAGAAAGTGGGAAGACAAAAAGAAAAAGCTAGAGAATGATATGATACGAGTTAACTTGAAGGGGACACATCTTGCCAAACACCTACATGACCACTTGTCAATCAAGGCTCCCCATTCAAATTTTAATCACCGGAAGAGAATTGCCAAGTAAATGCTAAATCTCATCATGAAATATTTTGAATTCAAAATGTTAATAATAATCCATCTTCATGAAGGTGGATTTTTGTTGAATTCAAAATACAGCAAGGCCATTTTTGTAATGAAGAAAACTAAATGACAATTAGAAGGCAGCTCTCAAATTAGTACGTCTGTTCCACTTCTCCAAATGTACACCACAATCAGGAAGCCAATTACAATTGACTTTCTATTAATCCATCACAGGAAGTAAAATGAAACACCTAAGAAAAAATCATGCTAACATCATATAAGCGAGCCTTTTTTCCTCAAAGGAATATTCAATCTCTTGAACCAAGTCACTTCCATAAGGAACTAATGCGGTGAGAGTTGGATTCAAGTTTATATTCTTCACAATTGATGAAGGAACTGGAGTCATAGCCATATTCATTGGAGCTGATACTGTCGATGGGGTAGCTGGGAAAGGAATAGGCATTGTCTTTGGAGTTCTATTCTCTTCATCTACCAAAGTAGCTGTCTTGGATGGAGTAGTGAATGGCACATTGTTAAGTGACAGTGTTCTCTGCAGCTTCTCACCCTGTTTATTCAGTTCATCTGTAGCATTTGTCACATTAGCTTTTGAAGCTACATTGTTAGAAGAGATGGGAGAAAAAGGTTGTCTTGTCAGAGAAGATTCTATGATTTGAGTCCCAGCACCAAAGGAGTGCTTTTTAACAGGAACCCCAGCAATATCCAACCCTCTTCTAGCTGCTCAAACATAGGGAAAGAAACAATTAGTTCTAAACGAGTTCATGAGTTACAAAATGCATATTTGTGCAATTTAGTGTGAAAGACAAAACATAATGGAATGGGTTGTGCCGTATAAAACAGCAATAAATCAAGTGACAATCTACAGGCTGTGATGTTGTTCTGACTTACTGCTTCAAACAAGAAAAAAAAATTCATAAACAGATCAAGAAGTGTACTGAATCCGATGGAGCATTTTTCGACTAAAACAAAGGAATAAATGGAGACAATTTTGAGGCTGGTTTTTAGGGACAAGTTGGATAAAAGTTTATGTTTTTTAGTAGAGTTTAATGAAACCACCTGCTGATAAACCTGAAATGCCATCGTCCAGGTAATTCAAATGCTCAATTTGGTGCCCTTTGTCAGTCTTTCTCATGGCTCGTGAGTGAGAAGCTTTTGAATCAGGCTTTGGAGTTTGAAGCATTGCTCCCCCAAGCGAGACTCTTCTACTAGTTGCTCCTCCTGTTGACATCCTAGGTCCCTTTTTAACACTCTGGGGCTTTGAGGGGCTTGGTTTTGACCCATATAGTGCCTCCTGTTCGGCTATCATTTGTCCCTGGAGTTTCTTCAAGTCCTGAAACAAAAAAAAATTTAACAAGTTTTATTTAATGATATGAAACATCTATTTCTTGAACATGTTACTCGGGGTTTTATGACTTGAAAATTTATCTGGAATGCAATTAGAAGACATTACCCGCTGCCTACGGCGTTCTTGCTCTTTCTCTTGGCGTAATATAGTGTATTCTTCAAGCATAGAAAGTAGACGAATCTGAAAACCACAAACAGGACACGTTGAAGCAGATTTACTTGAACAACCAACTAAGAAGAAACTAATATTCAGTTCACTCCCCACACCCCGAAATATATATCTAAAAAACCATTATGAACTAGCTTCTTAGACAGAGCACTTACACCATCATATGTGAACTCAACGCCTTTTTCCTTCTCCCATGCAATAGTTTTTGAAGTCAGACCATCCACCATTGCTATACACGAAAAACAGAGGCCATTTTGTAAAATTATACACAAACAGATGCAGGAAAAAGAAGTTTCATCCAACAAGCAGAATCAGATGGCTCAGTAGAGAAGTGAGTTTAAAGACGAATATAGATAGTTTAGCTTGAAGAAAATAATGTCAAACCAAAAAAATAACTAAATAGCGCTCATTACTCCATAATTGCTTATGGAACTCACAAGCAATAACTTCACATCCAATTTGGCACCTTTGATGACGGTCCATGCAAAATTTAGTCAGACTCACTACGCTATAATTTAATCCGTAATCCACTATAATATTATGCTAGTTCATAATTCAGTTTGACGTTGCTATAAATTAAGCCACAATTTAACAAATAACAGAATCATGACAAATATGGTAACTATTGTATACCTGGAATTTTGTTGACCAAGGCACGAGCTTTCTCAGCTCGCTTGAGAGTAAGATGAGCACCTCTCCCTGCATTGTATCGATTATCATCCTGGAGGATAAACAAAAGAAAATACATAGTTAAATTGTCAAATGTAGCCATGATAAAATTGGCAATGTTGAAGCAGGTTACAAATTACTAACCCTGTTGTACTCCTCAAGCCAAGACTCTTCATCGCATGCTGCCAACCATTTCTCAACCTTTTCAAGTATCTCTTTTCTGCTAAAAGCTTCTTCTTTGACTTGGGCAACCTGAAGTTCAATTTGTTCAAGCACACAACCAGGGTCCACAGAACCTGCATAAAAAAAGGAAGAGACATTCTTTTAAGTTCGCAAAGAAAATAATCGCAATCAACTTGGTAGAAAGTAGAAAGTTACCAGATTCTATGGCGTCAACAGCATATTCCACTGCATTATCTATTTCGGGAATCAAATGAGTCTTTCGACAAATCTCCTCCAGCTCTGCTCTCTTCTTTAATACAAGCTCTTTCATCTTGCTTGATTTTAACTTTTCTAACCTAGCTACTTCCTCCTCAACCTGGATGACATTATTACTTTTTCAAGAATTTTGAACCATAAAAATCAAGAAATATAATCCTATTACGCTCAAGCAACTTGTAACTAACCAAATTGATGAACTCCATAGACAATGTGTTTGGTTCAGTTACTTCATGCTCTGAAGCAGCTATATTACATGTAACATTCTGAAACATTTGTTGCTCTTCAACAGGGGTATCCATTAAGTTCCAGAGCTCCAACATTGTAGTAGCAAGATCTTGGAGCTGCGAAACCGCAAGTTATTACAAATATAACCAGAGGGGAAAACAACAAAATTCAGAAAATACTAATACAAATGGCAATTAATTCCTAACTCAATCTTTACCTTCTGCATTCTCTGTAATTTAACCTCCCTCAGTTGTTCTGTAGCAACGGCTAATTGTTGAATGGTGTCATTACTTACACTCTTAGATCCTTCTGATTCCAATAAACTGGGATGAATTCCGTTAATTGTCTGCTTGAAGTCCAAACCAAGCACTAAGCATAGAGAATTTAATGTATAGAGGTGCTCCTGGACTTGCTTTAAGCGACTATTCTGCATGAGGATAACATACGATACGAGCAAAATTACAAAAAAGCAAAAAGGAAGGATAGAAAAAGTGATGATACGAGTCAACGAAATAGTTCAAAAAACTAAAGTATAAGCAGATAATTGACCTTCTCAATCTGGAGTGCATGTAACTGCCTGTGCAATTCTTCAAGTTTTCTCAAGGATAAATCAGTTTCATCTATGACAGCGGGAATATACTCTCTAGGACCATGTATTTCAATTGAAATGCTTTGAATCTGCTCTTGAACTTCTATGAATTGATTTCTACGCTCAGATTTCCTTTTCTGCATCTCCTCCAACTGCGGAAGGATTCTTGCATGCTCTTCCTTGAGGCTTCCAACATTTTGATCAGTCTACAAAAACGAAAGAGATAGTGTACAATCCAATTAGCAGTCTAACTGGAAAACAAATTATCTTGACAAAAAAAAATTCAAGCTTTAAGGATGGAAATCCACTTAGGGATACAGTTTTTCTAGAATTGATTTTACCAATTTAAATTATGTACTTTTGGATTTTTTTCCACCACAGTCGAGTAATATACACAGACACGCCTTAAAACCAACAGCAAACAAATTATAGCAATTCTTAAAATATCTAACCTGACGAATATGCACTGGTCTCTCTCCCATTGATGAACAAATGGCTGCAAGTTCTGCCTCACAATCAGCAATTGCTTGCCTTAATTGAGCTCTAGACCGATTTGCCAGATCTACCTTCCTTCTGTATACTTCTAGACACTCTTGTTCAAGCTCGAACAACATTCTATCTCTGTCAGATTCAGACTCCCCAACTTCGTCCCATATTATCTAAAAGAAAGAAGAGGCAAACAATTAAAATTTTTTGCAACCTCACTGAATATTCTCCAATCCACCTTCTGGAGATGTGCGGAAGGGGATAATTAGAAAGACCACTGCAGCAAAACTTAAGATGTACCTGAAGTTCGTAGAGAAGTGTTCCACAAGTTGTTTCCGATTGCAGAAGGGGATCATTTTGAGGTTTGGACATTGTGGGCACTTGTATCTGCCAGAGACGTTCCCATTAAAATTCAGAAAGACCAATTGCAAAACAACTCTGTCTAATTTGACTAGATATTCATAGAAACTAACAAATTTGATTGACGTCCAAAAGCAAATTTTGAAGCTAACACGGCAATGACAAAAACGCAGCCGTTTTCATCATGTTATGACTCAATTATGTTTGCGAGTGAAACCATCAAACAATTCATCGTTGCTAAACGGTGAATTACTAATTTAGGAATATATTCCAAGGACCCCCCAAAACCTAAAATCCACACCTTTATCACAAGGACACAGTAAAATAGCTATGAGAAACACTATATGATTGAAATTACTACCAGTGCTGAAGTAGCACATTATTTTCTCAATCCATCATCTCGAATTTAAAAATAGAAACAACTAAATATTGAAACAAAAAAAATTAAGTGAACCCGGAATTCAATCAGAACTCAAATTTGAAAAGGGGAGAAGACCACAAAAATATATGGTACTAATCCGATTCAGATAAGCGCCAGCTGGAAGAAAGTGGAAGCAGCTACGCAATTCAAATTTCAAAATCGCGAGAAAGGAATCATAAACTCGTGTGGGTTCAAGAAGCAAGAAACAGAGTAACAGATTCGACAACAACAACACAAACTGAATTTCCACGCATCTAGATTTAGACAGAGGTTTCAGTTTGGAATTAGGAATTTGACTAGATGCATTTCATCAGAATGTGAAGAGCGAGCGAGAATTTTCACTGATCCGAGAACTGACCTGAACAAACAACGCAAGGGATCAGAGAATCGCTTCGTGTTGAGATTTTCCGTCGTCAGTGATGAGTGAGAAGAGGAATGAGTTGATTTTCTCTTAGAAGATGAAAATGAGTTTGAAGTTTGAATTGTAGAGAGAGAGAAAAAAATAGCCGTTTGAAGAAAAGGGACCGTTTTCCAAAAGCGCTCGTTGAGGATTTGATTTTGATTTGGATTTATTGTTGCCCTTCTTCTCTGTATCTGTCTTTGAAAAAAAAAATTATATAAAATTAATCAAATTTGTTTCTTTTTGCAGGGGACTTCGGGTTCTAAAAAAAATAAAAAATTAAAAATGAAATGGGAAATTATAAAGAAAAGACGTTTGAATTTCAAATTCAGAAGAGAGAGAAAGTTATTGACTTTGGACTTGGATTAATCCTACAACAATTAAACACTTCGAACGTAAAGGATCGAACTGGGATTCTTTTTAATTTGACTGATAACAAACTAAATAAACATTGTGGTGGGAGTTTAATTGCAGGTTTATCTTACGTAATTTTGATACCAGTTCGAAAGTTTAGTTTTCAATATTTTTTTTATTGCTCGTTGGTTAAATTAGGAATGATTTAATTTGGGTGGTCACGTTTTGCAGTGGCATAGGTTTTACCTGTAAGATGGACTACTGTTCTCATACTTAAGAGGATAACGTTTGACTTGTTTATTTTAAGGTATTGTTGTTAAATAGTGACATTTCTCGCAATATTTGTTTGTTTTTTAAGGAATAATTGTTATTTGTGTATATTGTCTTTGCACATTTTGAATCTTTACCTCAGAAGTATTACCGTGTACTTTTGTGAGTATAAAGTATACAAGAGTTGAGTTATTAACGGTGTAAAGTGTTTATTCAAACTTTTAATTATTTTTATTTAAATTTTCAATTCTACACTTGTTTACATTTTTCTTGAGATAAAAGTAAAAGTTAAATAGAACACTATTGATATTTCTAACATTTTGAAATTAGATTGATAATTAAAGTGGTACAATTTTTCATTCATGGATAGTTCCAATGCAATTTATATTAAAGTTAAAGCATAATATCAAGATGTATATTTTGTTGTTAAAAAACTAGATTTATGGCGGAATGAGCGTGTAATTGTGTGATTTTTAATTTTTTTGATGTATGGGTTTTTAATTTTGGGATGTCTTAATGATTAAGATAAGTAAGTGAAAAAATTTCTTTTATGATTCTTGGTTAGAAGAAGACGTTTGTTTAAACTTTGAATAATATTTGCGGTACTCCTCGATCACAATTACTCTCTCCTTGTTTTAATTGAGATCTTGTACAAATCCTATAAAAAGCGTGAGGCTTGAAGAGTGTAAGAATCACTTGCATAGTAGGATTGTGTTTGTCAAAGGAGACAAACCTCTAACATACCTGGACATGTGCAAGAAGTTAAACTTTGCTTGAAAATCCTTTGATTCTTAGAAGGAGATTCCTCTTGGTAAGGGATTCTATATGAGTTTTCATTCACATCTTTGGAACACATGAGGTATATGTTGGCAATTGGATCTTGAAATCTCTTTTCAGGATTTTTGCGGGTTTTTGTCTGGACTAAGGACTTCGTTCTGACAACTATGAAACTTACTAAGAAGCAATGTTGGGTCTGAATTCACGGTCTCCCTTTAGAGTATTGGTAACCTCATGTGTTATTTTCTCTTTAGCAAGGGGGAATAGTACCCATCTTGCATTAAATGATTGTATTGTGAAGAAAATCTTTGGCTTCTATGCTTGAATGCTTGTTGATGTGGATATGCTCTCTTCTTTGTCACAACAACTTTTGGTAGAGTGTTTAGGCTTTGCCTTTGTGGCTGGCATGGAGTATAAACGCCTTACACCTTTTTGCTCCTTTTGTAAAATGATTGGTCATATGTTATCTACTTGTAGGCATTGCCCTCAAAGTGATAGATCTAATCGACAAGTGAAGTATAAATAACGTTATATTCCTAAGTCCAACATGGAGACAAGGAAAGTGTGAATCTGGATACCCAAGGTAGTTAATGTTACTAATATTGTTGTTGGTAATGACTTTACACCATCTTCTTTAAGATGTTGTTGCTCATACTAATGGCTCTGATCGAAAAGATAATTTAGAAAGAGTGTCAAGTCTTGTTCATGATTCTAAATTCTTAGCAAGCCTCTTCGGTTCAGAATGTTGAGCAAATAAAACATATTTATCCTAAGGGTGACTTGGCTCACCTGTCTTATTTGTCTCTTCCAAATTATTTTTCTAAATTGCATGTTTTGGATGAAAACTTTCCCAAGATAAACATGAAAATGTGAATATTGTGGATTCGAATCCCCATTGGTTGCTCCTGTTGTCACTATTCCAAGGACAAATAAGAATAGTTCTAAACTAGTTTCTTCTTAAAATAATTGCTTACAGGGTGCTAGTATGCAGAGGTTGGCAGATATGTTTGAGGAGGAGGCTTCTAACTCAAACTCTCATGGTCATGATGATATGGTCTAATCATCTTGCAACCCTAGTAGACCGTAAAAATGCTTCTATAGTTGTTAGAAAAATCACTTAAATAACTTCTCATGGTTCTGTTGGGCTTAAGTTTGATGTCACGATGGCTGTTGGTTTGAAAGTCCAAGTGTTTTGTTTTTGCCCTTATGGGTTGCATTTAACTATTGTCAGTTCATGCAATATGGGACTATAGCCAAATGTTGAAGGGGTGCAAGTTACTTAGGCTCTTTCTTATAAGTTTGAGAAGGAGCTAAGTTGGTTTCTAATTATTGTGCTGATCGGATGGAGCATGGGTCCCTTAGTAATTCAGATGAGTTGGAAGGGTATGTTTAGACTTCTAGAAAACCTGGGAGACCGAAGAAGGATGTTTTCAAAGTTGCTAAAATACTTGTTAGAGTATGTACTACAAAGAAGAAATGATGAAGGGTTTGTGAACCTCGATTTTAATTTTCTTTCTTTTGTTGTTTCATTTTTTAACATAAGGGGTAGACTTCTTCTGGCTCTTCTTTGGTTTTCCTTAGTTTTGTTCTTTTACTTTTTCATATTACCTTTGTAGGTTGATTTGGTGCTTTACTTTGTTTCTTTCTTTCCATGGGTTTCGTCTAGCCTCCAATGATCTTATTTTCTTTTTCTTTTAAATAAATTTTATATGATGACTCTATTCTTAGCATGAGCTTTAAAAAAATAATAGATGTATATTTTAACATATTTTTATGTATTTGTATTTGGTACTTTTTACAAACCAGGATAGAATTATCATACCACGTATTCTAAGAAGTATAATAAACAGTTCAAATATAACAAAATATGTAACTTTTATTTATTAGATTATATATTTATAAATATTAGAATAAACATCTTTCTATTGAAATTCATTGATAATATAAAAGTTATATTATCATATTCAATCATAAATCATCACAATTTACACTCTTTATTTCTGGTGAGACAGATGAATTTAAAGGAGGTTCATGTGTTTGTATTTGATGAGTTGCGAGAAAGTGAAAGCATAGAATTGTGATGAATGACTCCAATGAGTGTCTCATTCTCGTTTCAAGAACTAAAGAGAAAATCATGTTAACTTGTCTCTAAAGACAAAAACACCCTTCACTTTTATACTATACATGTAGAGATTCATGGTTATTGATTTCAGTTGAGTTCGAGGTGTGTGAGAAACACAAGTGAACTAAGGGGTTGTTCGAGTGAAGTGCGAGTGAGTTGAGATTGGTGGAGTTCCGTTTGAAGGAAGTTAGTGTTGGTGGGGGTGTTTTCATGGACCTGCATTAAGAAGGGTGATTGCTAATTGAGGGTATAGAAGTAAATGTCTTGACTACAACGCATGAAAATGAAGTGAAAATGGAAGTTTAAAAAGAGAAATACATAAATATAATTTATTATATTATTATAGGAAGGGATAATCAATTATGAATAATCTATTATGAAAGCGTATTAGGCTGAGTTCAAAAGGGGGGGTGAATTGAACTTTGAAAACTTTTTTGTCTTTTTGAAACAGTGAAAACAATTTTCACAAACTGAAAAGATTTAACGAATCTCAATGATGGAAAATATAATGTTCAGCGAAAATAAACTGACTTCAATTTCGAATGAATTGATTTATTTCAATATCAGAGAAGGCAGTCTATACAGGCTTATCA
>Ga0209489_110637_pt1 | contig 10170 bp, 3 predicted proteins | sample SiratrowhiteBW_FD_187527 | JGI IMG/M metagenome (GOLD analysis project Ga0209489, IMG submission 187527) | Root nodule microbial communities of legume samples collected from California, USA - Siratro white BW (SPAdes) (version 2) | ecosystem: Host-associated > Plants > Roots > Nodule | place: USA...
ATATATATATATATATATATATATATATATATATATATATATATATATATATAATTACTTTCTTAAAGATTACTTAGAATTATAGCAACGAAAGAGATCATTTTCTGAGTGTGGTAAAAAATATTTATTGATATTGTAAATTTTATTAGTAATATTATTATTATTATTAAAAATTTATTTCATACTACTTCTTTCCCGCGTTTCATGATCCCTGTCCACAAGCAATTTCTACTTGTTAGACAATAACATTATGAAATCCTTTTGTTAAAGAAAGCATTATATCATCCAATACTTTGACCACACACACAAGGGAATCTTGGCATTAATAGCTTAGATATCACAACAATCCTAAGGAGGTTTATGCATTCTATTCATTAGACGATACACCATAATCTTCTAATAACATATGGTTAATATTCAAACCTAATGTTAGTATATATAGATTTTCTCTCTTCAAATTTAGTCCAAGTAAATCCATAAGCACATATATTTATATCCATCAGAGTTATATAGCTTCATAGTTATTTATCATTTTCAAAAGTACATAATATTCACACAAAAGTTTATCATACAAAGTTGTAGATGATTCCTTCCTACTACATTGTTCTATGGGATTATATTCTACATCTTATTCCCTACTGCTTAAGTTACCAAATAGGGGTGGGTAACAGATTGAGTAGAGGGTTATGGTAGATGATAGGTGGCAAAGCAAAAGTTACCGCCACCGAACCATCCTGGGTCAATGGTGTTCGTATTCCATAAGTAAAATACATGACGAAATGAGTTGTGCCTCGAAATGTAACTGAGTTTTCAATTTTCAATTACATTTGTACTCCAGCCATGTCCATAAAAATATGCTAAAATGTCTACTCTGAAGAAATTATGTCCATTTGGTTATGTCATGTCTTGCTTTTATTTATGATTTATATATGATCAAAGACAACAAACAAGAAAGTGAGATAAACACACTTTAAGAATAGTTTTTCAGTAAAAGAATCATTACAGTTAATAATAATACACAAATAAATGTTTAAATTACAGGCTATGATTGTTAAAAAAAATGTTACTTTCAAATTTACTTTATTAAAACATTTGTAAAGTGTCTTTAATTTGTTCGTGTACATATTGTTGCAACCTTTAAAGTTTTTAGTTATCATACTCAAATAGTACGTTCTTTATTAAATTTTAATGGATGGATATTAAGTTTATATTTTTACATAATAGCATTGATGATATTAAATTGACTAGAAATTGTAATGACTAGTTAGGATAATTCAACAAACCACAACCTCCAAATCACTAAAATAATAAATCTTCAACTCAATTAATCTCCAAAAATTAAATCCTCCTTTATAAGCATTCACAACATACACCATGATCATGGATCTCAATAATAACATGTAAGAATCTGCAACATAGTATTTATAAGTTTACTACAGCTCAGTAAATTCAAAGATACAGTTCATAATAAAGATTCCCTTCTTTACTTTCATCTCTTCTACCAACATATTATGTCATATTACAAACCATTTATATTTTTAAGAATATAGCCATGCAACGTCTTATTCATACATTACAGTACTAACTATTAATTTATATAAAAAACATTAACTATATTTTAAATATAAAATCATAATTACAAGTTCCTCAAAATCATTATCACATATACTATCCATATGAAAACTCAAAACCTTTCTATTCTTCAAAAGTACCAATTTCCTACACAAAACTCATAACATTGTAATAAAAGTCACATAGGTAGCTCAAGTAATCTATTCTACCGTACTATAAAAATTGAACTAGCTTCCCTTACTTAAAAATGTATAACGTAGTGAATTTCCAACAATTTTTTTAACACGAAAAATAGTAATAAAAAATCTCTAATCATCGAACTAACGATATCTCTGTGTCTCCAAATATTCATATTCGTCTCTTAATTTCCGTATGAAAACACACATTTCTCAGAGTATACAGACAACTTACATGCAAATAATTCAAGAAAAAAAGAAATTTACTCTAAATATAAAGCTAATCAAAAAGATATTTTTTAATACATGCTATTGACTAAAATAGATTCTGATTTTAAAAGAATAATGATTAATTCAAAATCATTGAGAAAAAATAGAAAAATTTAATTTTAAATAGATAATAATTTTTATGAAATTTCTTTATTTTATATGCTTTTTAATTTAATTATAAAATATTTATATTTTTTTCTCATTTAAGCTATTTATATATTTAGACTAAATTACTTTTACATACAACATTTCTACCGAATTGATTCAAATTACTCCGCTAATTTTATTTTGGCATATATGATCGTGCGAAACTTCACATATCAAAAGCATCTAATAATAATGCAGCTCCTATATCCAAACTCAACAATACGAGGCCTAACTTTGCCCTTAATAACTCAAGGCTCTAATTGGACTGTGTCTTCCTGTACCTCCGTAGTGTACCTCCGTAGTGTACCTCCGTAACGCGTTACTGTACCTTTATAATTTTTGAAATTCTGAATTTAGACATAACGAAATAATAAAAATATTCTTCCTGTTATAAAAGTAGGGTTCTCGCATTTGAAGAAGATTTGAAATAGAGGGTGAAGGTTACGTATAACAATGGTGGCAGCAGTGATGGAACTCGTGATTGTTGTTGTAGTGGCAGTGGTTGAGACAGTTTTGAATTGACGGAGTAACATTGATTGTTGATAGAGGGTGTTGAAAGTTTCGTTGTCGTCGAGATATTATAATTTAATTTTTTTGTTTTTTACTAATTTAAAAATCCGCAAGTCGGCGGTTTGTACAATTTGTAAAATATTTAATTTCTTCGAATCAGTTGTGGATTATACAAACTGTAAGGATTGTATAAATCGCAAGTACACCTCCAAATCGAATGAAACCGCAAGTCATTCTTGCGATTTCTATAACGTGGAACTCCAATCTTTAGTGAAAACAACCGGCACGTCCAGATACTCCGATCTCCAATTTTTCTGTCTTTCATGCCATAAAATTACCTTTCTCAAAAGCTGAACGACTGTGCAGGAGATAAAGTGTGCTAGGTTATCAAAGGTGGATGATGCGTAGGAGGTGCAAGAGGTAAACGAGGTGCAGGAGATACAGAAGGTGAGAGGTGGATTGGAAGGTGCAAGATTTTAGTATGAGCATAATGAAAGGTAGAATGGATTTAAAATAAAATTATAAAGGACAACATCGTATTTTTGACTTCATAAGGTGCATTACGCTATGGAGATGCAGTCCACTAATTGAAACAAATCAAGTTCAACATTGAAATTTAAAAAGATCTCAAACATTGCACCACACATCAATAACACTGAAATTTAATGATTCAATTAATTTGCTTTTGTGATTCACCTTTTAGCATTGATCAACCACAGACTACTCTTTGCCACAATTCTGAATCACCTGCTTCACGTTTTAATTGAACCAAATTCTTCACCAAATGCGCCGACCTTTGATTGGACATGCTTTCAGGAAAACGTGCTCTATTGCGTTGTTTTAATTTCATTGATTAAGATCGAAATGAAACAGCTCCACAAGGCAATGAAATCCAGAATCAACACTGATTTCACGCTTCAGTGATAACTTCAAATATATTCATTCAATTTAATTACTAATATCAAATTACGGAAATGTTACAAAAATGTTGAATTTTCTAGACAAATATCATATTAAGCTTTGATAACAATGATGTTAGTCTAATTAAGGATTAGGGAGGAAGAACGAATCATTTTCTATAATTTTCACTAAAGAACTAAAAATATAAAAGGTGTGGAAGAAGATAATATTAGAAAATAAGATTAAAAGATAAGATTAGAATATAAAAAATATCATACAATAATTAATGATTGAATGATCGATGAGTTAATAAAGATTATTATCGTGGCATCAGTAGCTTGATCGGTTTAGGGTTTAGAAATAATTCATTAGTATTACTAATAAGATGAGGATTGATTTTAAGATAAAATCTAACAAATAATCAAGAATATTTAAGAGGTCATGTCATTAAGACATTTAAGTCTATTTTAATAGGAATTATAAATTTAATGATATATTATAATATAATCATAACAATAAAAAAAGATAAGAGCATTTTTCAAAGTTTTCTGGTTATCCTTTAGCTTTTTCTCTTTAGCCTCCGCTCCACCACGTCTTTTTGGCGATCTTCACAAACTTTAGTTCTGTATTCAAAGATTCTATTTAATTTGACATAAGTTGTGGCCTCTAAGAGTTCTTCTTTCAACTTCGCGATTTTCAAAGTAGTGTTTTCTAATTTTTATTGTTGTTTCCTTGTTTGCAAACTTGTTTGCCTTCCCATCCAGCTCGTGCAATTATGAGGAAGTTGTCCATCCTATTAAGTATTCTAGAAAAGGTTAAGGACAATATTCTATATTAGGGATTTGTTGTATTCGGGATGAGCATGTTCACCAAAGGTGAATATTGACTTCGAGTTGTGTCAACTTTGTCTAAATCAATTAGAGGATGCAAGCATAAATTACATGTTTTCTTTTAAGTTTGGTTGGATCGGTTTTCTCATAATCATACAAGAAAGTGTCAAAATTTAGCTCGTTTGAGCTAAAATTTGGCTAAGAGCAGGAATTGAGTTGTAATTCTATTTTCACTTCAGCGAAAAATCCTTTGCTTAAGCAAAAATTAGACCGAAAGTAAAGTTGATTTTATGCTCTATTTTTGCTTGAGCGAAAAATGCTTCACTTGAGTGAAAATAAGGCTGAGTGCAAGGCTTGGATTTCTATTATATTTTCTCTTGAGCAAAAATCCTCCACTTTGTCGCAACTGGGGTCACGACGGGACGACGATCCGAAAAATAGTTAATTTTAATTTCTAAAAGAGGGGAGTCGCCACCATAGTTTTCGTGGAAAGTTATGGAAAACCAAAGAAAACAAGGATAAGACTGATATGTGAAAATCGGATTACAAGTTCGGGAGTCGATTACGCGTGGGGAAGGTATTAGCCCTCCACGGCGCCCGTCCTGAGACGATACCTTTAACTGAATAAAATGAAATGAGTGTAATTTTTGAAATGTTTATTTTTCATGAAAAAACAAAAATAAAAGCAAACAAAACATTTTTTATTTTGGAAGGGGCCCGACAAGGTTTAACCTCGCTCTTACGTATCTCCATCAGAGACGGAGAATCAGGGTTACGTAGTTCTATACATAAAAAACTGTTTGTCGGTTGGTGATTTTTAGTTTTTGAAGATTTTTGGTATATTTTTAATTTTAGAGGAATTGATTTTCTTTTTTGAAATTAAACTTCATTTTAGATATCGCTTGACACGTATGGCCCTTTGATATTCCTAGTGAAATTAAGGTTTTTCCAAATTAATTCGCATATGACGCGAGCGGTCAATTAAGGAATTAATCGAAAGCCATATTCAAAACGTCTTTCTTTACGTGAGAAAAAGAAAGCCTAATGTTAAACTCTTAAAGCATTATCATTTATTTACTAAAAGAGTAAAAAGATTGTTTTTATTTTATTATTTTATTTATTTATTTATTTATTTTAAAAAAAAAAAGAGAATAGAATTTTTTTTTGTATTTTAAGAAAACAAGGCAAGCAAGGGGCACTTCTGGAATTTGGAAGGTTTATAGGTGCAGGTCTTAACTAATGGATGCAGGAAGTAGACTCAACCCAACTAGCTGCAGGGGTATTTTAGAGATTGGGGAAGTTTGAAGGTGCAGGATCGAAAACGTGGGGTGCAGGAAGCAGACTTAGCCCAACTAGCTGCAGGGGTATTTTAGGGATTGGGGAAGTTTGAAGGTGCAGGATTGAAAACGTGGGGGTGCAGGAAGCAGACTTAGCCCAACTAGCTGCAGGGGTATTTTAGGGATTTGGGCAACAGGGGGTACAAAAGGTGTAAGCTTGGAATACAGGGGGTGCAGGGAGCACCCCCACTAACCCATTAGGGTTGGTGGCGCACATGCACGCTGTGAGGGGTGAAGGCCAGCCTGTTTTGAGGCAAGGGAGGGTACGGCTAGGGCATCTCGTGGCGGCGGCGTTGGCTGATGATGACGGCAAGCACCGTCGCAGGCGGCGGCGACGAAAAATGGAGGGTGTGGAGGCCATGCATGGTGATTTCCTTGGTGGCTAAGGGTTTTTTAGAGGTCGAGGATGAAGTGTGGTGGCTCCTAGCAGCGTAGGGGAACTTGGTGTTGAATCTGGAGGTGATTAGAAGGCTTTAGAGGTTGGGGATGAAGGTTGGTGGCAGTGCTGGGCTTTATTTTGTTGTTGGTAGTTGTTGTTACGGTGGTTCGGGATGGAAGTAAGGCATGGCAAGGGGTGATAAAGCATGGTGTTGCGCAGTGAAGGTGACGAAGTAGAGATGGCTATGGATGGTGAAGTTCGGGTGGTTATGGAGGTGATACTGGTGTCGTTGAGGTAAGCGGGTTGGAGGCCATGCATGATGATTTTGATGAGGGAGAGAGTGACCTTGAGGCATGCGTATTGCATGGTAATGGCTCCCTAGCTATGGCGTGGTGTTTGTGGGTTGGTATGGAGTGAGGCAACATTGGTGGGGATGGTGACGTGATGAGGCAGTGGGAGGTGGTTGCTGGAAGGCTATGGAGCATGGCGTTGGATTTAGAGGTGCAGGGGAGGATGACGCATGGGAGAGTGATATAGTTTTAAAACTGCTTGGCGCACGGTTTGCAGGAAAGTAGCTTGAGGGAGTTGTAGAGGAGGGTGGCTACGTAGGGGGTATGGTGACGAGGTTAATGGAGGCAAGGTGGTGGTGAAGTAGGTTTCGTGGAGGTGCGTTGGAGGTGATGAGGTTGAAGATGAAGACACAAGGATGCCTAATGTCGAAGCTAGAGGTGAAGAGTGAGTGGGAGGTGATGGCACAGTGGAACTAAACGAGAGTCTCATGCTGCTTTTGCGAGGATAATGACAGCGTTGGGTTGTTTTCTTTTGGTTGTAGGTGGCATGGTGGAGATGGATAGAGAGAGAGGAAGAAGATGATGGCAGGGACGGTGGTTTGGAGGTTCTAGGGGTTGAAGAAGTTGAATGGATGAAGAGAGATAGAGAGAAAGAGGATGAGGCGTTAGTTGTGGGGTGGTGAACGTTTATGGCAGTTGGATGATGGAGTGTGGTGAAGATTTGGTGACTACGTTGGCAAGTCGTGGTGCCTAGGAGTATTCGATGGCTATGATGCGAGTTTATTGGAAGAGGAAGTAGTTAGGTTTGTGCGTGAAAGAGAAGGTGACTTGATGGGACAGTAACAGAGGTGTAATGAGCGGGTGGCTGTGTAGGGTGGCAATGGCAACCACTGTAGTAGCAGTTTCAAAATGGCTTCTTTGGGTTTGGTGGTTCGGAGGCATGTTCCTAGCAGTGTGGTGGCGACTAAAGGTGGTGAAGGTCGTGGGCTTGAGGACGAAAAGTAGGTGGCTTCTAACGGTGTCGAGAAGGAAGAAAGAGGTTGGGGTGGAAGCTACATGAGTTGCATGGTGGTATGATGATGTTTGTGGGTAAGGCTTAACTTACAGAGATGAAGGTGCGCTGCTAGGGTGGCGAAGTAGGTTCGTTGGGTTCGTGAGGCAAGGGAGAGAGAGGTTGGGGAAGATATGAATGAACCAAAATATAAAATTTTTCGACAATCAAAATGAAGCAATAAGGGTATTTACACAGCAAACGTATTTACAAGGCAGATAATAACATTCACTCAAACAAAACAGTTTCTCATACAACATCAACTCAAGCATCAAATACCCTAGGCTTATGAAATCATACCTGCTCTTTCTTCTCTACAATGAGTTCTTCCTTTGTTCTGAGTTGGTGCCTCTTTGCACCTTCTATTTTAGTGAGCCCAACGATTCTCTCCCCTACACCAAGGTCCTCCCAATTTGTGCCTTCTCCCTCTTTTCTAACTCTCGTGCCCTTTTTTTTCTCTCGTGGAAAGGCCCTTTTTTTTTAAAAACTTCCCCTGCCGTTTGTCATGTATCCCCCCAAAACCAAAACCAGTGGATTGCCACGTATCCCTCTCCCTTTTTTTTTTGTCTTATTAGGGGACATTCCCTGCTTTCTCACCAACCTCGGGATTGCTCTTGCAGGGGACCAAATTGCTTTTGCAGGTACTGGACGACGGTGTTGTAGTGTGTTGCTTCGTTGGACGTACGAAGATTCCTGGGAGGAGAGAGAGTTAGAAGATCCTGAAGATTTGGGGGGTGTGCCATTGATCCGGGAGTGTGAGAATAGAAAAAAAAAGGTTGGGCTTTGGTGCTAGGGGTGTGAAAAGAGGAAGGGGCTGACCCAAGAGGTGCAGCCTTCATCGGGCCACAATTTTTTTACCTTGCTACCCTCACTATTATTATTTCTATCATGAAGGGAAAAGATTTTTTATTAATTATTTATTCATTATTTATTATCATTTTTTTTAAATAAATTTTATTCGTCCGGACGAAATTAGGTGTTGACACACTTGAATGAAAATATCTTTAAATCAACCTTATATAGCAAAATCAATTTTGTTTTTCATAGGTTTTATTCAAAACCATTAACGGTGTAACTTTTAAACAATTCAAAATGATTAATATAATTTATAATTTGATCAAACATCATCTTTTAATAAAACCTTGGTCATTCAAAGTCAATACATATTCACATCAAACTCATAAACAAACATATGAAAAGTTATAGGAACTCTACTTATCTAAATCATATTCAAGACTCAGTTTAGGAACTTTATACTTTAACATGTATAATTTAGCTAGTGTTTGAACTTCTCAACAAGATTATCTAATTCAAAATATTCTAAAACAATCATCTATTAACCAAAATTCAAATAACACTCAATTTCAAACATTTAAATAGTTTTCAAACAAAATACAAACCCCACATTAAAACCACGACCTTTTCACATTCGAATAATTTATCTTAAGGTACTATAAAAACATAAATAAATTCTCTTACATGTAATTTAAGTAAGAGATTATTCAAAATTGAGATATCTAGAACAAAGCATTCAAAAATAATAAACTTTCAGTATAAACTTAAATTAAATTGAGATAACGGTTTTGTTCAACTAATCTCACTAAGATTGATTGATGACAAATTCAAAAAAAAAAAAAAATAAGAAATCTTCAAAGTAAATAATGACTTACCTATTTAAAAATTTTATTCATAGTACCGTCCTATATGATTATTTTCAATAGAAAATTATATTCTCTAATAAATAAAAATCATTTTAAATAACTTGTCCGAAATATATAATGAAATTATTTTTCTATTTAAAAATAATTACCACATATATTTTAATACCATTTTTACAAAAATTATATATATATATATATATATATATATATATATATATATATATTATAGCTTAATTTAATAAAAATGTAAATGCATGTCATATGTTTTTGTTAATATGCATGTATAATTAAAATTATTTTTGGTGTGAAAACGATTGAAGATCCCGAAAGAAGGTAAAGTGTGCATAATTACGGGGCTATAGGTGAATTCATTGCAAAAGAAAAACAAATAATATGTATAATGTGAAACACGGTATAAATTCTTGTATTAATTATATAGCATTATCGATCTTAAAGGCATGGTTAACTTTTTATGATATATATATATATATATATATATATATATATATATATATATATATATATATATATATATGTATGTGTGTGTGTGTATATATGGTATTATAGAATATTTAGAGCTAGTTTAATGTTTATTTAGAATATAAATAAATTTTGAATTGAAGTATTTTTTTTAAAGTGTATAACTTATTATAGCTTTATTCTAAATTGATTTTCAACCATTTTGAGATGCAATAACCTTTTATTTTTTATTGTTAATAAATTCGATTTATTTATTCGTTGTCAAGATGCATAAACTATCTTTTAATAGTGCTAAATAGTTTATACTCTTTATTTTTATGCTCATTTCCAATTGTTATTCGTTACTGATGTCTTTGAGATGCATTTCTATAATCAATCCGGGGTAAATTGTTGATGGGTTTTGAAGTGAACTCTCAAAAAGCATTAATTCTAGTTCGTCGGATGTTTGAGATTCGAATTCTTTTAAACTTAACTAAAGTTTTCAACACCACTAACATATCACGAAAATTAAACTATTTAAAAAAAAAGCATTTTGTTACTCAAAGTATATATATATATATATATATA
>Ga0209489_110638_pt1 | contig 10170 bp, 8 predicted proteins | sample SiratrowhiteBW_FD_187527 | JGI IMG/M metagenome (GOLD analysis project Ga0209489, IMG submission 187527) | Root nodule microbial communities of legume samples collected from California, USA - Siratro white BW (SPAdes) (version 2) | ecosystem: Host-associated > Plants > Roots > Nodule | place: USA...
GGTAATAAAACAATTTAAAAAAAAAAAAAAAACAGCTAGCGAGTAGGCACTACCCGAATCAAGTTCAATCAGTTGTAAGAAGTTTTATATGAATATTAAAATTAAAAATTTACAGTTTAGTCCCTAAATATCATAATCTGTTCGTATATATTACACCATCTACTTTATTTATATAAATTAAACTGTTTCTTTTGTCTATGTACACTAGCCTTCTAGTATGGGTATTTACTTTATATTATCTACTCTATTTATTTATTTTATTTTGTTACTTTAAACTGTTAGTTAATTAAAAAAATAAAAAATTGATTCTAATTTGGAAAACTTAGGTGCAAGACTTTTTCATTTCAAAGTCATGCCCAAACGTAATCGGGAAAGATATTCTAGAACGTGCATTCTGAAATACATATTCTGGAAACATATTCATGAATCTTAAATCCGGAATTGAAATCAGCCTCCACCCATCTCCCTATTCCAAAACCAAATTTCAGATATCTTGTGGATTCCCCTTTCTGTAAAAACGAACAAATAACCCGAACCTTACACTGTTCAACAATGATCTAGGTCAGATATGTGCAACAGGGGCCACCGGAAAATAGCCGAAAAGCAATGCAATTAAACCTACCTGACACCAACTCCAATATATGCAACAAGGGAACCAACGTGCGAGGAAAACAGTAACAAGGAAACCGATGTGCGGAGAGAACAGCAGCCGAAACCGTGCACAAACGTATGGTGAAGGAGGAGAAAAAAAAAAACTAGATGTTTATTATTAATCCTAAAGTGCATTTTTGTTAATTTGGCAATGGGGTGTAGGTTCAAAAAATGGGGATGGAGGAAGCAATTGCTTTCTCTTATTATGCTTTCAATCCGAAATTTTTCCTCCACAAAGTTCCACTTATCACTTTTATCTTGCTTGCCAAATTTACCAGGCCATTTTTGTTCGGGAGGACATGCGAAAGCTTTTAAGTAAATGGCAAAGTATATTACTTTGTGGAGAATGCAGGTTATTGAGGATTAAGTTTGGAAGAAGGCATTGTATTCAATGAGAAAAGTATTAAAAAAACAATTATTTCTATTTAGATGATAAAAATAAAGTTTTAATGAATACAAGAAAGTAACTAGGTTACAGAAATAAGATTTTAAGAATACCCACGATACTAACAAAAAAAACTAGTCTTTATATTAATTTTATATAAGAGGATTTTAGTAATAAAAAAATATTAAAAAGAGGGTGTACTTGTTATGCAAGAGGTGTGTAAAAATCACTTAATCCAAACCATTTTATTAATTATCAAGAGTATAACGAAGATATATTATTGGTCTAAATATTACGTTATTAATCACTTATTATTTCCCTTAAAAATCTTAAAATTTAAATTAATAAAGATTGAAAATATAAATTAAATAAACAAAAAGAAACTCCTAACGTCGTTATTTTTGAAAAATAGTATAATAATATCAAAGTTGATTCAATTAAAATTACTCTAGACAACGTACACTTTAGGAACAAAGTTACGAAAAAAAATTAACGCAAAAACAAAAAAACTTGTCTCAATGAATTGGATTTCGATTAAAAAAATTAAACCGAATTGTAAATTTTAAATAAATTATAAACCAATGACGAGACTAAAATACCGGCAATATTGTGCTAAAAGCATTGATTAAATTAACTCATCCAGCTACAACTTTTCAAAAACTAAAACTCTAATCCGCCAAAGGAAAATCCGTTTTATTTCTCTAAGCATACATGGGAGAAGGAAACCGAGAAAGATAGTTTGCACCTAAAATTCACTAACTTCTGATAAAGAGATACAAAGGGGTTAACACCCCACATGTAACTATGTGCTTATATCCCGAGAGGTACAACTCCTTTCCTGCAAAAAAAAAAGAGACTAAATAAAAAATATGCAAATGAAAGTCTCCCAGAGTTTCTATAGGCATTTGCAATGAAAATGGACAACTAATGATCAACACAAACTTACCTTTCAAAGCTCATCTTTTCCTGTTTCTTTCTCATCTTTTACTTGTTCTTGATGAGCAGGTTTAGCTGTTCCTTGTTCTTGCTGGGCAGGTTTGTCCCGGTTCTTTTCAATGAATTCTATGATGTCGTCCTTGGTCCTACCACCGTCGTATTGTGATAGAGTTCCACTTGCTGACCTGAAGTACAGGGTTGGATAACCTTGGACCTCAAAGGTATCACTTGGGATATCGTTGGCAGTTGCATCCTGGAAAGTGACAAACGGTAATTAAAATATATTTCTCAAAGCTCTGCGAAATTATGCTCCAGCATCGATTGAAATGGATAATACTATCAGAAATAATCAAAGCTGAAAATTGAATACATTTCTTACCAGTTTGGCAATGATAACATTAGCATCACTTTGATATGAGATAGCAACTTCCTCCAATATAGGAGCCAACTGTTTGCAATGACCGCACCAGGGAGCGTAAAACTCCAGCAGAACTGCAAGGTGTTTGTGTTAGCACTTATAATGGACTGATAAAGGTTTACCACTAATTAACAAAAACGATGCAGATGTATGAAAGGTTCTACTATGGGCATAATTACTACCACATATAATCAAAGATAAATAGTTTTCTGAAGAAGATGAAGACTTCGTCATATTAGCATCTGGAAGCTTAATTTTGTACACGAAACATAAATATAATATGCAGCAATTTTGTTCACAATCAACTAGCTACTACCAACAGTCAAGAGAGCTTCAATTCCTTGAAAACAGTATGATTACAACTTAATAAAAGCAAGGGAGAATATTGGCCAGTATGATGCCACGTACTATTTTGCTAAAATCTTTAGATCTAAAAAAAAATTATCAATTTTGTTATTGTTCTTAATTTCATAAATGAAGAGAAATACGTCTAATGTTTAACACACCTTCTGATTAAAAAAATCAAGTTTGCAACAAAACAAATGATTATGCAACAAATGACTATACAAACAGATGCAGCAAATTAAATGTGGTAAAAATATAAAATCATATCTATCAGCTTCCCGTAAAGGTTGATATTACATAAACTAAAGATGTATTCATTATCTAAATTGGACTGTAATGCTCCGTCAAAAAAAAGGAACGTTGGAAACGTGATATTTTTAAAGAGTACAGTGTGTGCCAAAATCTCTGATAATCCATGGAATAAAACCAAAATAAATAAAAAAAAGTAATAAGTATACCATTCTTCCCAGACTTGAAAACGATGTCCTGGAGACTCTCCCCGACTACCACTTTAACTGGTTCATTGTTAGTTTCAGGAATAGGTTCAGATTTCACATAGGGGGCAACATTACCCTCCTGAAATATTCAGAAAAAAAACGTTAAGAGTTATAACTTCCAAGACAAATAGCAGTCACCCATAATTTAAAACTAAAGACTTCAGCAAACTGATATATCCTAACCACTAAAAGTAATAAACCAGATTGAATTAGGCCTACGTAATAAACCACCAAGAGAAAAAAAAAAACAACCTTGTATGCCTTCAACCAAGTTGGAATATGATCGGCTTCCAAATTGGGTTTAAAAAATTTCTTCCCGTCATTATGTTGTATGATAATTAAAGGTACTTGTTCTTCCTTCAGTCCAAAATACTGTCAAGACAAGCCATACTCACTGTCAAATATTGGTATTAAGCAAACAATAGATAGTTATAGAATGTTACAATTTTGATACAAACCTGGAAAGCTCCTTGACTAGACTCAACATCTCCAACCAGAAAGCTTACACCCTGTTGTTTATATTGCTCAGCAGCTTCACGGTATTTTGATTTGAAAGATTCAGCACTTTCAGCGGTGAAGTTGATGAACATCATCGCCTGCCAACATCAACAATTTAAGTTTATTGAACACAGGATAATGGGAACACAACCAAAACAAAGGAAATTATAAATATTATGGAAAAGGAACTGTAGAGAAAGGTAACAAATTTTGGGAAATGCTATTATGTTCAGATTACAGAAGGCAAAAAGCTGCTACTATCCCAATGGCCGCAATTGAAAACCTCTATTTCAATCCATTCCCTGCTACTCAGCTATAGCAATTATTGAAACCATGGAGGTGTTTAACAAATAACAATTCAGCTGCAATAACCTACTTACACGGAAATATCCAGCTCAATATTGATTGAACAAAATTGACTTAAACAGGTCATTACCTTTGCATTGGGGCTGTTGAAGAATTTAACAACAAAAGGGTGATTGCTAGGATCATTGTTAAAGACAGTGAGGACAGGGATACTGGACTCCTCAACAAATTTCTCTAGAGTATCCACATGGAAGTCCTGCAAGCACAATACAATGTTGTATACAATCAAAATTAGATTAAAACATCTAATAAAATTGCAAAATTAAACCGCATAAATCAACACTACCTTGGAGTCAACAAAAAGTTCGTCGAACGGCTTGAATAACCTAACCAAAGGGCCAGCGACTGATGATTCACCTCTTGGAAGGTGTTTGGCATTCAGAGTGTGATAAAAGTCATAATCAGCACGCAACTTCTCTGCTAAGGCAGTAAAGTTATCAAACTCCTCCCCAGAAAATTTTGGGAAAACTCCAACCTGACACCATAAGAATGTATTATTATTATTACTGGCCAATGTGAGTTAAAATAAAGAAAAACGAAACAATTGATCACTTACAATAGCAACTTTATTGTTACCAATCAAAGCTGCAGCTTCATCAGCAGATTTAATTTCAGTTGAAGCAGGACCGCTCTGTTTCTTCAAATAGTCAACGATGCCATCGGCTTCACGGGGACCTTTGTATTCCTGAATATTCTTTCCCCCATTCCTCACAATCTTAATCGTCGGGTATCCCCTGACATCATACTCCGATGCAAGATCTTTGTTCTTCTCTTCATTGGCGTCAACTTTAGCCAAAACAACCGGAGGATCATGACTGCTCAAGATTTGAGCAGCTTTCTCATACTGCAGAAATAAAAATGCCAAGAAATCATCATCCACACAATCCTACAATAACAAATCAAAGGAAACCCCAAAATTAAAGATGACCAAAATTACCTCGGGAGCAAGCTTCTTGCAGTGGCCACACCTACAAAGAAAAAAAAATTATCACGTGAAAACCGCAATGCACTAATTCAACAAAAACCGATCTCAGTGAATCCGATTCAGAACAATAGATTCAACATGCAAATCAAACGCTGTCAATTCAAACCAAAACACAGAATTAAATCCAAAACAAAAAAAGTTAAATCACAGTAAAATGTGGACATGAGTATAGACACAAAATCACAATTGGAAATTAACAAAAGCGAGATGCAGAACGAAGTCAAAGCCAATGTAACAGATCAGAAGGAGTAAACATCAAGCAGAAGACGAAAACAAGCAAAAAAACAACAGAATCAAAACGTACCATGGAGCGTAGAACTCAACAACGATGAAATCGTGCTTGCTGATAGTGTCGTGAAAGTTGGAGTGATCCAGTGTGAGCACGGATTCCTTAGAGGACTCTTCAGCATAGATCTGAGACGCAATAAGAGAAAGTGCGAACACGAAGAAGAAGGAGCAAATCGAAACCCTACACGCCATTGTTGTTCCTCTGAAAGAGAAGCTGTGGAAGCAATTGGGGTTAAGAGAGGGTCACGAGAGGGGTTTTTGTAGGAGTTAGAAACAGACCCAGAAAAAAACAGGGCATGACACGTGCGTTATGTTTGTCAGATATTTTGGACTTTGGATACTACTAACGAATCTCGTGTTCCCACGTTAGCACTCTGGATGACATGGCGAAATCTTATTCGACTGTTCTTGTCACACAACATTTCTTTTAATTTTTGTTAATAAGTTTTGGTGTTTATGGTATTTTCTTTTCTTTTCTTCAGCATCCCTAGTGAAACGGGGGTTCTAATATTTAATAGGGCTCTAATTAAGGGATAAATGCTTCTGTGGGGGGCTCATGATCCGTGTAGGTGAGGTGTATATTAAAACATTTGTGGCTTAACAAATCTGATGGATTTGAATCATTGCCCATTTTGCTGTTAGATTGATTAAGGAAAAACAGTTCATTCTTGATAAGATGTTTGACTCTTCCAGATTATTTTGATTGTTTTTATTAATACCCCTATACTAGTCAAAAACTACTCTCTATAAACCAGAATTTGTTTCCATACAATGTGAGATTAAAGCAATTAACTTAGAAACAAATTAATGTAAATGAATCATTATATCATATAAATATTATTATCAAGAAGATATGAATGTTAATAAATTTATATTCATTATCTCTAACTTCTATGTAAGATTTTACCTCAAATACTATAAAATCATAATAAATAAGTTTTAATATATGTTAACAAAATTAATTAAATTTTAATTATTATATGTTTTCAACTAGTTCTTGGACCGTGTGGTATTTAGCAGTACATTTCGACAAAGTTGTAAGTGTATTTTTTAAATTGAAATAAATAGAACAATGTGAAAAAAAAAGTAGATCATATTTACATAAAAAATAATAAAATATAATAATAGTGGATAAATTAAAGTAATACATAGTATTTTTTTTTCACAAATTATGTTTTATTTTAAGTTAGAGAAATAAAATAATCGTGGATGAGAAAAAATAATTGAAAATGATCAAAATTGTTTAAACAAAAAAACAACATTTTGGATACAGAAAGTGAAAGTTTGATCAATGTTCCAAATAAATAATACAGAATATAAAAATAATAAAGTGTAATAACCATAAATAAATTGTTTCTTCAATCATGTTTGAATTATGAAAACAAAGATTGCAAACATTATAAAATACTTTGTGTTAATAAATTTAAAGTTAAGTACATTACTCAAAGTAAATGAAGTTCAAGACATAAATATGTTCATTTTTCAAATGTTGTTTTTAGTGACGGTTCCAAATAAAGAATGTAACACTTCGACTATTATTTAATTATTTATTATTTATTTATAAATTATGAGTAATTTTTTTATAAAGAAGACTTATGATATCATTTCACAAATATAAATGTATACATCTTTTATAAATATTCATATTATAAATAAGTTCATCACAATAGAATTCTACATCATAATGTAGAACTATCTATTTTATATGTTCTAATACATTAGAATTAGGTTCTTCATAAGTAAATCATCCAGAAAATCTTCTAAAGATTCTTTCTTGACAACTCCTACTAAACATGTTCTGCATCTACTCCTACAACAGACACGTATGAAAGACAAACATGAAAGGAGTGAGGTCTTTATAAGCCTTAAATATTAATCTTAATAAACTTAACAAACAATGGGGGCCTATAATCACAACTACAAACAATGATGCATATAACTTGACTTAAAACCACAAGAATTATTCTCACTTTACCAAACATATGGATTCATATACCACCACTTTTGATGACTTATCTAACATTGGCGATGCTGAGCAGGTATCGAACAGTATCAATTTCGGCCTGTGAACTATCCTAGTACAGGGCACTACCCTGACTATCCAGATATTCACCTACTTGAATATTTTCTTAGACCTCACCCGGTCAGTGCCTTTTATCCTACAGTTGTACCAAACTGTGACTTCTCAAAAACAGACACTCATACATGACCCTGGTTTCAACTCTGGAAACCCAGGGCTCTTTCACCACAACATATTCATGACATTTCCATCAATCATATAACACATTGACCATCAATTTGTATCATATATACATCTCAATACACAATTTGTACACAACAGCCAAACAATACAACTAGTATAACATACAATTATCTTTCTTTTATCAAATTCATCAAAATACATACTTTTACTTGCATATGTATTCATATAAAAATAATATTTAAATTATTACAAAATCTAATAAAATAAGGATTAAAGCAGAAACTTTAAATAAATATAAATCTTATAAAACTAGAGATGACTTAAATAAAATAAACAAAACTAGTGCGGAGGTAAAATAAAATAAATAAACAAGACCAGTGCGCAATTGAAAATAAATAAATAAATAAAATAATTTGGAATATACCACAACATCTCTTAGTTGATCCATCAAGTCATCAATTCTTGGGAGAGGGTACTTGTTCTTAATGGTGATTTTGTTAAGTTGACGATAATCTACACACAGTCTCATAGTGCCATCCTTTTTCTTAACTAGCAATACTGAAGCTCCCTAAGGAGAAACACTAGGTCTGATGAATTGTTTGTCTAATAATTCTTCTATTTGTTTCTTCAATTCTGTTAATTCTAGAGGTGACATCCTATAGGGGGCTACAAACACAGCTTTGATCCTGGTTCCAAGTCTATGATAAATTCTACTTCTCTATCTAGAGGTAGTCCAAGAACTTCTTTAGGAAAAACGTCAAGGTGTACAAACAATAGGAGCTTTTGTAATTTCTGGAATTTCCTTGACCTTTAAAGAAGTTAGGATCATGTATACTTGAGATCCCTTCGGAACTTCATTGTGGTTGGTAGCCTCTTTTAATTCTCTTGGGTCTAAAACTTCACTAGCATTTGATTTGAAAATTAAGGTCTTATCATAAAAATTTTGGAAAACATGGTTGGAGGATAGCCAGTCCATTCCAAGAATAATATCCAAATGAGATAACAGTAGACATATAAGATTTACAGAAAAATACCTATTACCTATAGAAATATGACAATTTATACATGCAAGTGAAGTGATGACTGAAACATTGGTAGAAGTAGACACAATTAGATAATATGGTAATAAAGTAGTAGGTAACTTTAGATGTTCCACACAGTCATAGGATATGAAAGAGTGAGTAGCACCTGAATCATATAGTACATTATCGAGATGACCATTTATGATGCATTTACCTTGGATTAGGTCTTCAAATTGAACAACTTTAGTATCATTCATGGTGAAGACTCTTCCAGTTGTCTTTGGTCTTCCAATATGATTCTTTCCTCCGTTGCTACTTCCTTCAATACCTTGTTCCTTAGTTAACTCTCTGCATTCATTTCAATAATGACCTGTCTTTCCACAATTAAAGCAAGTTACAGTCTTTGTGGGGCAATTCTTTGATATATGAGGTCCTCCATACTGGAAACATTTGATAGGGTTAGTCATACTCGAAGTATTGGTTGGAGAGGGATGGTTTTGCCTAGAAGAATTCCAAAAAGTATGGGAAAGGCGTTGATAAGATTTCTTATGGTTGAGTTCATTTCTCTTGTGTCTCAATGACCCTCCTTGCCTCCACTGAGCTTGTCTTGCCTTAGTATCATTTTCATAAATTTTGTAACGGTTTACGAGAATAGAGGATGACGAAATCTCTAAGCAACTAACTGTGTGTTTAATGTCAGCGACCGCTTTCAAATTTTGAACAACGGAACGTTCATCAACTCTCTCATGAAAATAAGGACAAAATTTTGACAACTCGTCAAATGTTGCCGCATATTCTCCTACAGACATTGTTCTTTGACGAAGGTTAAGAAATTCAACCTCCTTCCTCCTCCGAAGATCTTCTGGAAAATATTTCTCTAGAAACTTTTGTTTAAAAATTTCCCAAGTAATTTGTTTTTCTTCATATTCCAATTGTTGCTTGGTAAATCTCCACCGATTTTCAGCTTCTTCAACAAGCATAAAGGCAGCAAATGTGACTCTATTTGCATTAACACATAACATTGTAATGAAAATTTTCTCAATTTCTACAATCCATGATTGAGCACCATCAAGATTAAAGCCTCATTTGAAGTTTTGTGGATTGTTTCTACGAAAGGTTTCTAATCCTTGATTTTTTGTGGGTTCAATATTTTTTTTCCGATTCATACTTTCCAATACAATTGTCATTCTTTCTAACAATTCATTTGTAATGTTTAGTTCGTTGTCCATATTTTTTCTAAAAGAATGAACAATTATCTTAATTTATGCTAGATCTTTTTTTTTAATCTAACTCTCACCATTAACCTTTGTTAGATTATGAAACGACTAACTCTAACTTGTAACTTATTCCATAATTGTTGCACAAATATCCATTGAATATATCACTTTTTATTCATTCCAAGCTAAGAAGTCAAATCATTCCAAAGAAAGATATAGTTAACTTATTTTACAAAATATACAGAAATTTTTTGAACCTCATCTTAGCTGTTTTTTAGCTTAAATTATATATATATATATATATATATATATATATATATATATATTATATATATTAAAATAAAAAATATAAAAATATA
>Ga0209489_110639_pt1 | contig 10170 bp, 5 predicted proteins | sample SiratrowhiteBW_FD_187527 | JGI IMG/M metagenome (GOLD analysis project Ga0209489, IMG submission 187527) | Root nodule microbial communities of legume samples collected from California, USA - Siratro white BW (SPAdes) (version 2) | ecosystem: Host-associated > Plants > Roots > Nodule | place: USA...
AAAAAAAAAAAAAAAAAAAAAAAAAAAAAAAAAAAAAAAAAAAAAAAAAAAAAAAAAAAAAAAAAAAAAAAAAAAAAACAAAACTAGACCATGGCTGAAAGCACATGTAACAGTAACATCCAATTTAGGTAAAAAGAACTATAAAAAGTTATCTTATTTTATATCAACAAAAAAAAATATATAAATTAAAATATAAATAGGGTATAATCTTTTACAAACTTACAAAATTTGAAAAAAATCTAAAATTAGGATAAAAGAAAAGCTTATCTTATTTAATATAATTATTCTAATAAATTAAAAATGATAAAAAAAATAATTAAATTACTTTTATTTTCTCTACAAAGTAACTAAATGACAATCAAACATGTTTACGAGAATAATCCTTTTAGCTATAGTATCCTTTGAAAATTTGGAAGAAAATAATATTTTAAGCAAATATTTGTTAAAGATTTCACTAAAATAATACTCTCATATAGCTTGGGCCAAAAGCCCGCAAAATAACCCATAACCTCTGGGCACCATTAGACTTGAAGAACTTTATTGCTTTATTACTTTTATTATTATACTTATTAATTCGATTACAATTATTATAATATTGTGGTGCGTGGGTCTGACCCACGCTACTTGCTTATGTTGTGGGTCTGGCTCCCACTGGGTTTTATTTTTATGTTTTTAATTTTTTTTTTGCATTTTGCATAGGTCTAGTCCACGCTACTTGAAATTAATTAATTGTAAATAATAATGTGATGATGGGTTTGGCCCCCGTTTGATTTTTTTTTTTATTTTTTTGAATTTCTTTTTACGTTTTGTGTTGGTTTAGCCCATGTTGCTGGCCTCCGCTTGATTTTAATTTCTTTTTTAAATTTTCTTTTGCGTTTTTGTTTGAGTCTAGCCCACGCAGCTTGTAATTAATTCATTGCAAATAATATTGCATTGTGTGGGTCTGACTCCCGCTTACCTTTATTTTTTTTTTCAGATTACGTGGACTATGACATTTTAGAGTGGGTTTGGCCAACACTTCTTACTTGGGCCAATAATCATACATATTTTTAGTAGCTATTTAGCTGTTTGTAGTGATTGTTTGTAGTGATTTGATAAAAACTGGTCTCAAGAGAAATTAATACAATAAAACTGGATTAAAAGAGCTATAAATGCTAGAATTTCAAATATTGAACGGTGGATGTTGGATCAGGTAATTCAGAGAGTGACTTGGTAACGGGTAAAGTTCATTGAGTTAAATATCAAGTATTCAATTCATTTTCCTTGATATAACACAATATTAACAGAGAGTTTATAAACCTATAAAACTAATAAATTCAGTTTACTTTATTGTCTGCTCGAAAAATGTTACCATATGTTTTATTATTAATGATTTATAATTTTTTTGTCACATTCATTAATCAAAATATATAATTACTCAAAATATTTAATAGAAATAAGTAAAAAAATATTATTATGTATAAATTATAAAATGGAACACTAATCTCTTCTAAAATATGAATAAGCAAAAGAAGTATAAAATTTAAATACAGGTTAGAGGAAAATGATACCATATTTAATATAGTATCTAATATTTTCTTGGTATTTAAATTTCTTTTATAATAATAAACAACCACTTTTTTAAAATATTTTTATTATTGAAAAAAGAATAACTATACATGTAAAAGGGTCATTTTGAACCAAAATAATAATATCAAAATTAAACAATAAATTTAAGGAGATAATATTTTTACCTCTCATCTCTTAAAACAAATAGCATTTTAAATAAAAAGTGTATTATAGGTATTTTTTTTTTTAAATTTCACTGTCCTACTAATACATTTACTTCACCCTACTTATAAAACACAAATAATTTCATAATTATATTAAGGTGATTTCCTATTTTTCATAAATGCACAAAATTCACACTAAATTCTACTATTTTGTGTTTCCTTTCTAATTAAATCTTTGGAAAAATAAAAAAGGACATTCTTGAACCTTTGGAAGGATAGAAAAGATCTTCTTCAAGCTTTGGATTCATTTTATGAGACTGGTTTTGTGGCTTATGATATTATATTTTTTACCCTCTCCCGAATTATAATTAGCTGTCTCACCTTATCTTGTTACTTAACTAATTCCTCCCTCTTTGATTTCTATTAGTTCAATCAGAACCAAACTACATATGAAAATTCATATTGTAATAATAGCATGTTCTCAATATATAAATGAATTTTTTATGTTGGTAAGATTGTAATCAGTGTATGATAGATAGAGGATAATATGTATTATACCGTGATAAATCTCTTGACTTTTTATAAGAAGTATGTATATCATATTATATGTGATTGATTATATAAAGTTAATTTATAGAATCAGTGATTATTAAGTTTTAAAAATAACTAGGTAATAATATAACTTACAGAACAAGTTTTATAATAAAAAAATTAATAAGAATGTACTATAAAAATATAAATTATTTTTACATTATCATTAAATAAAAAATGATAATATATAAAAAAATTATTATCTTTTGAAACATATACTTGAAAAATTATTTTCAAAATAATTTGTTGATAGAATAAAAAATTAGCACTATTATGCTTGGCGGTGATATATATTATGTCAAGCTTTTTAATCATAAATTTTTTAATCAGGATAAAAAAGCTTATCTTATTTAATATAATTATTCTAATAAATTAAAAGTGATATAAAATAATTAAATTACTTTTATTTTCTCTACAAAATAACTAAATGACAATCAAACATGTTTACGAGAATGATATTTTTAGCTATAGTATCATTGGAAAATTTTGAAGAAAATAATATTTTAAGCAAATATTTGTCAAAGATTTTGATAAAACTGGTATCAAGAGAAATTAATACAATAAAACTGGAATAAAAGAGCTATAAATGCGAGAATTTCAAATATTGAATGGTGGACGTTGGATCAGGTGATTTAGAGAGTGACTTGGTAACGGGTAAAGTTCATAAATGAGTTAAATATCAAGTATTCAATTCATTCCTTGATATAAGACAATATTAACAGAGAGTTTATTAACCTATAAAACTAATAAATTCAGTTTACTTTATTGTTTGTTCGAAAAATGTTACCATATGTTTTATTATTAATGATTTATAAATTTTTTGTCACATTCATTAATCAAAATATATAATTACTCAAAATATTTAATAGAAATAAGTAAAAAAATATTATTATATATAAATTATAAAATGGAACACTAATCTCTTCTAAAATATGAATAAGCAAAAGAAGTATAAAATTTAAATATAGGTTAGAGAAAAATGATACCATATTTAATATAGTATCTAATATTTTCTTGGTATTTAAATTTCTTTTATAATAATAATAAACAAGCACTTTTTTAAAATATTTTTATTATTGACAAAATAATAACTATACATGTAAAAGGGTCCTTTTGAACAAAAAATAATAATATCAAAATTAAACAATAAAATTAAGGAGATAATATTTTACGTCTCATCTCTTAAGACAAATAGCATCTTAAATAAAAAGTGTATTATAAGTATTTTTTTTAAATTTTCACTATCTACTAATACGTTTAGCTTCACTCTACTTATAAAACACAAATAATTTCATAAAAAATGTATATTAATGTGATTTCCTATTTTTCACATAAATGCATAAAATTCACACTAAATTCTACTATTTGGTGTTTTTTTTCTAATTAAATATTTGGAAAGATAAAAAGGACATTCTTGAATCTTTGGAGAGATAAAAAAGTATCTCCTTCAAGCTTTGGATTTATTTTATGAGATTGGTTCTGTGGCTTATGATATTATAATTTTTACGGAGTGATACTTAGCTGTCTCACCTTATCATGTTACTTAACTAATTCCTCCCACTTTGATTTCTAGTTTTCCAATTAGTTCAATCAGAACCAAACTAAATATGCAAATTCATTATTATTATTATAATAATGTAGCATTTTCTAAATATATAAATGCATTTTTTATGTTGTTAAAGATTGTAATCAGTGTACTATAGATAGAGGATAATATTTATATATATAACGTGATAAATCTCTTGACTTTTTATAAGAAGTATGTGTATCTATATTATAATTTGTGATTAATTATATAAAGTTAATTTATAGAATTATTGATTATTAATTTTTAAAAATAACTGGGTAATAATATAACTTACAGAAAAAAGTTTATAATAAAAATATTCAAATTTAATGAGAATGTACTATAATAATATAAATTATTTTTATATTATCATTAAATAAAAAAATGATAATATATAAAAAAATTATTACCTTTTGAAATAGATACTTGAAAAACTATTTTCAAAATAATTTGTTGATAGGATTAAAAATTAGCACTATTATGCTTGGCGGTGATATATATTATGTCAAGTTTTTAATCATAAATTTTTGTATTTAGTAACATGACTCTAATTTATTTTGTTTTCCTTTTATGTTGAAGTAGAGTAATTAAACATATTTTTTTTTTTAATTTTATTTTACTAAAGTCTTGATTGAAATCAAAACTTTTCTAGAGGTGATATTCCTTTTTTATTGTGAATTAATTTTTAAGGAAGAAAACAAAGATGTTACATTATGTTTTAATTCATGATTTCAAAATAAAAATAATGATTTAACATAAAAACTCAAGAAAATTAAATTAAAAATATAAATAATAAAAATATGTCTTTAAGACACTACTTTTTAATGTAAAACATTATTTTAAAAAAAATAAAAAAGAGACAAACATAAGATTAAATTTAATAATAATTAAATAAGAATAATATTTTAAACATAATGTAGAGAATAATAAAATATGTTTATTACTGTTAATATTTAGTTTCTAAATTATCATAACTTTTTAATAAGCTTAATTATTTAAGTTTGAGAATAATTTGTTGTAATCAAATCATATCTAAAATAAAATAATACTCAAAATGTATTTTCATGGCTTCCAACTCTATAATCAAGCTAAAGATCCAATTATCTTAACTATATGTACTAATTTTATCTATTCACATTGCATTGTATCATGATTTAATAAGACTCAATCAATATTTAGGTTTCACACAAGGAAAGGTAAAAGAAAATATATGTTATAATAATTTGGTGAGAAAAATAATGTTATTTCCTCTTGTCCAAGTCCACCAAAATATTATCAATATTCGATATTAGTTTTTAACATGTTAGTTAATTTGGAATTAGTATCATATCAGTAAAGAACTAATTAAGTAGGTATCTTATGCTTGACATAAACAATATTTCAATTTAACCAAAACATAACGATTGAGGTATAATATGACAATAAATCATCTTACTCTTAATTATTATTATTAAAAGTCTTGCTACACAAAATATCTTTTTTCAGGACCTTCAATTTTTATACTTTCTTTCAAACAAGATCCATGTTAAAAATATAATTAAAAATTCATTTTCTTTTCAAATCACAACATCATCCTGGATAAGGGAGTCCCTTTAAATATATAAATATAATTTTTATTAAGATTAACCTTCAAATCTAATTTATTACAGTCGAGATTAAACACATATATATTATTAATAAACTCTAAAAAATAATAAAACACCATTAGTAAAATAAGACAAGTCAAAAGAGGTCTCCATTTGAAAATGGTGATAGACTATTAATTTCATATCTACAAGCAATTTTCTCTAAACATAGAACAAATAATTATTGATAGATAATATTTTCTTCTCATAGGTCACATGAAGAAAGGAAGTTCTCAAGTTTAGATTCTTTTAAATTAAACTTATATTAACTTCACTAACATGATTAAACTTAATGTTCTTTCTAGTAAACTCAATTTGATAAATATTTTTAAAGAAAATTTTAACCTACCCTATTGCAAGTCAAGATCACCGTAATGACTACCAACTCTTATGGATATTGTGGATGAGATTGATAACTTAATATGTAATGATTGAATTAACTTTTGAAAAGGTCAAATAAATTTAAATATGGACTAAGTAGAACAATAGTCACTTCTATTATCACTTTGCATACCACATTACATAAACTAATAGGTATAAAATCTTTTATGATATTTAGTTGGTCAAGTTTAAGAATTAAAACTAGGAGACTTTCAAGCTTTTTAAAATATATCATGTTTTTTGAGATTCTATTATTCATCATCTTTCATAAATCTACCTCATTATAAGATTTGTACACCAAGATCCATCCTACAAAATAAATTATGAATTTTATTTATCTTCTTTATAGTAAGTATGTATGTTTAAAAGTGTATTCAATTTTCTATCTCCATAGTGTATCTAATTTTCTCTAAATTTTTGGTACCAAAAAATTTCACCTTATACATCATTATAATTCTTATTTAATTATTTTTGAGTCTATTGGGACTTTTAACTTTGCTTTTTTTTCCCTTTAAGACTCTTAGATTCTTATAACTCTAAACATATCTTCTTTTTTTTTATATAATATATTGTCACATATATGTTTCTCACACCTTACTACTTTTTTTTTACTCCAAGCACATTATACTATTTTCTTATATTGTGCTTAGTTCCATGATTGTACTTACTGTTGTTTGTTGAGGAAATAAAAGCTAGTGAACGTTTGTTTGCATCCATTGATTCATTTGTGGCGCATTCTGTTTGCATCCACTGATTTGCAAGATTTGAAGGTGCGTAAATGGGGCAGGAGATAAGAGACAAATCCTTGGACACCAATGAAGTAAAGAGACAAAAACCAACATGGTAAGAATGAAAATGAAAAAAACAGATGAAAATATGTTTTTGTCCTTGCTTGTATGTGCATGAAAACTATGTAGCAAAGAAGGGCAGGCGGTAACACTTTTCACGAACGAAACTTCTCATGAGACTGTGCCTATCGCGACGATGTCTATAGTGGTCGCACCTTTCGCAGGGACAGGTGACATATATAACAATATGATTGTACCTTGATAGTTCTTCTCATGTTTCACGGCCTCCATGACTCTCAGCATCCTCTACTCTAGGATGTTTTGTTGAGTTGAGAGTAATATAACAAACAAAATCTAATAAAGTTCAATTAACCCCATTAAATCCTCCTTCTATTCTTCAGTACTTAGTGAACCATGGATTAAATATATATTTTTTAATAGTTGTATTAATTAAATAACTTAAAATATTAAACAATATAATTTTGACCCAATTTAACTTGCCTGTTTTATATTATGACAATGAAAAAATTATTTTATCAGGTTCAAAATTTTAATTTATCAAATTTTATTTAAAACTAATTTTAAACACAAAGACAAAATTATAATCTTTTAATTTTATCAATTAAAAAATTAATGAATAGTACTCAAAAAGTTAATCATATTTTATTATAAATTAATTTTAAAAAAATAAATTCATAACTTTATATTTTCATTAATCTAAAATAAAATTCAATCTTATTTATATGAATCTTACATTCAGCAAAACTTACCCTATTTACTTTATTAATCAAAATATTTAATAGAAATAAGCAAAAAAAATATTATTATATATAAATTATAAAATGAACCATTAATCTCTTCTAAAATATGAATAAGAAACAAAAGAAGTATAACATTTAATACTTTATAATGACTAAGAAACAAAAGAAGTATAAAATTTTCAGAAAAATGATATTATATGTAATATAATATCTAATATTTTCTTGGTATTTAAATTTCTTTTATAATAATAAACAACCACTTTATAAAAATAATTTTATTATAGACAAAAGAATGACTATACATGTAAAAAGGTCCTTTCGGACCAAAATAATAATAGGAAAATTAAACAATAAAATTAAGGTTATAATCTTTCTACCTATCATTTCTTAAAACAAATAACATTTTAAATAAAAGATATATTATAGATTTTTTTTTTAATTTTCACTATCGTACTGATACATTTAGCTTCACCCTACTTATAAAACACATAACTTCATAAAAAAAGCATATTAAAGTGATTTCCTATTTTTACACATAAATGCACAAAATTTGCACTAAATTCTAGTATTTGGTGTTTTCTTTTTAACTAAATCTTTGGAAAGATAAAAAGGACATTCTTGAACCTTTAGAAAGATAAAAAGGATCTTCTACATTTGGATTCATTTGAATTTGGTTTTGTGGCTTATATTGTATTACTCCTTCTATCTATCTGTTATCTGAATATTACATACTTAGATATCCTCTTTTTGTAGCCTATATGGAGTGTTATTTCGCCTTCTCATGTTAATTGACTAATTCCTCCCAATTTGATTTCTAGCTCTCCTATTAGTTCAATTAGAACCAAACTACATCATTTTCACAAATTCTATGCAATTTCATTATAATTGTAATAGTGACATGTTTTCAATATATAAATGAATTCTTTTATATGGTTAAAATTGTAATCAGTGTATAGATAGAGGATAACATTTCTTAAAACATGATAAAACTTGACTTTCTACAAGAAGTATGTATATTAAAATTTGTGATTGATTATGTAAAAGTAATTTATAGAATTATGGATGATTAGTTTTAAAAATAACTAGGTGATAATATAACTTACAGAACAAAGTTTATAATAAAAGTATATTCAAATTTATTAAGAATGTACTATAATAATGTAAATTATTTCTACGCTTTCATTAAATAATAAATGATAATATATAATAAAATTATTAATTTTTGAAATAAATACTTGAAAATTTATTTTCAAAATAATTTGTTAATAGGATAAAAAAAATTAGCACTATGCTTGACAGTGATATATATATATATATATATATATATATATATATATATATATATATATATATATATATATATATATATTTATTTATTGAAAATATGTTTTTAAGACACTACTTCTTAGTGTAAAGTATTATTTTTTAAAATAAAAAATAAAATTTAATTATTAAATAAGAATAATATTTGCAACATAATATAGGGAACAATAAAAATGTTTATTTCTATGAACATATTTAGGTTCTAAATTAACAATACCCTTATAGTGTTAGTATATATATAATTTTAGTATCTTTATGAATAAGCTTAATTATTCAAGTTTGAGAATAATTTGTTGTACACTAATCAAATCACATCTCAAATATCACCTATAATTAAAATAATATTTTTATGACTTTCACTCTATAAATAATAATAATAATATATAATATATAATAATAATAATAATAATAATAATAATAATAATAATAAAGATATGATTTTTCAAATTCAACCATAACATATGTTATAATAATCTAGAGAGAAAGTAATTTTATTTCCACATTTCCAAACCTATATGAATTCCTAATCCTTTTAGATAAGTTAAAATATGAAAAATAATTTTAATTTGATCAAAGTATCTTGTATATAAGGATTGAGGTATAATATGGAAAAAAAAATTTACTATTAATGATTATATCTAAGAAAACAAATAAGTCCGTATTAATAAAAAATCTCGTTTTCCTTGATTATATGAAAGAAGAAAATTTAAGTTTAGATCTAAAACAAATACTAATTTCACTAACATCTATCATAATTAAATTTAATGTCCTTCTTAACAAACCAAATCCGAGAAATGTTTAAAAATAATAATAATAATTTACTTTATCATAAGTCTATCCACCTTAACGACTAAAATTCATACTTTCTTTATATCTTTATATATTATGAACTATGAACGTAGTGGATAACTTTATAGATAATGATTGAATTATCTTTTGTATTTTTTTAAAAATAAATTTTTTAAAGTCTAATAAAATAATTCAGATATCGACTAAATCGAGCAACAATTATTTTTATTATCACTTTATTTAGCTAATAGAATTTAGGAATCAAAATTATTTTTATTATCACTTTATTTGACCCATAGAATTTAGGAATCAAAACTAATAGAGTTTCAAATCTTTTTAAAGTATTTCATATTTTTTAAGATTCTATTATTCACCATCTTCCATACATCTATATCTAGGGTTGTAAGATTTATATACTAAACATACATCTATATCTAGGGTTGTAAGATTTATATACTAAATGATGAATTTTATTTATCTTTCTTCTAATAAGAAATTATGATTGAAAGAAATTTAATTTCTATATTTTTAAAGTGTATCTACTTTTCGCTAAAATTTCATCTTTTACATCTATATATATATATATATATATATATATATATATATATATATATATTTTTTGTTTTATTTTTT
>Ga0209489_110641_pt1 | contig 10168 bp, 8 predicted proteins | sample SiratrowhiteBW_FD_187527 | JGI IMG/M metagenome (GOLD analysis project Ga0209489, IMG submission 187527) | Root nodule microbial communities of legume samples collected from California, USA - Siratro white BW (SPAdes) (version 2) | ecosystem: Host-associated > Plants > Roots > Nodule | place: USA...
TAACCAAAATAAAGCTTCGTTTTTTCTTTAACATCTGATTAATTTTTTCACAAATTTACTACCTCAATTTCTGCTCCAATATATACTAGAGCTTTTTTTAACACTGTGTATCCTAAATCTTCAATTGCGTCTTGATATTCCTTAATTTGCTGCTGATATTTAGCATTGGACGCCCCAGTTTTATAATCCAGCAAATAAGCCTCTTGGTTTTCCAAAAATACAATTCGATCAGGCTTTAAAATCCTTCCTTCTTTCTGAACAATTGTTTGCTCATTTAGTACAGTATGACTTCCATCAAAACATACATTTAGCTCTGGATGATTTACAATTTCTTTCAAAGTCTGCAGCACCTGATCAACTTGATCATAAGTTATCAAACCATTTTCTAGGGATTTTGTAACTGCTAAATCAATATCCGATTTATCTTTAACAAAAGCCAAAATCTCATGCACAATGTTTCCGTAGGAAATCGCCTCTTGTTGATGTGTCCCCCACATTAGGGCTTCCCGTTGGGCAATTTTGATATTTTTTGGATTTAAAACATCTCTCACAATCGGAATGGATTTAACCGTATCAACCGTTGAAGAGGTTTTTGACAACCTTACTTTATTTCCAAATTCGTAACTCATTTTTTCTTCATCATAAACTCCTGCATGAATCAAAAATTTAATAAAAAAAGAAGCCATATTATTGGGATATTCACCATCACTTTTAGCTTTTAGCGATTGCGAAATCACATACAATTGTTCTTCTGCACGAGTTAAAGCCACATAGAGCACATTTATATTATCCAAAAGCTCTTCTTGCTTTTTTAAATTAAAAACTGCCGAAGCACTTTCTCCAAAACTTTCAACCGCACTGCTATTATCAACCAATGCTTTTGGAACTCCTAAATCTATTTCCTCTGTATCAAGCCACAATTTATCTTTTGGTTTTCGATTATAATCTTCATCTGCAAAAGGCATGATTACAACCGGAAATTCTAATCCTTTTGATTTATGGATGGTCATAATTCGAACTGCATTATTCCCCTCCGGTGATGGAATGCTAAACTTATGCGAATTTTTATCCCAGAAAACTAAAAAGTCCGCTACTCCTGCTTGGTTTCTAATATCTCTTTCCAAAACAATATCCAGAAAAAACTGCACATAAGCATTTCCTTCTGATGGAAGAATAAATTTAGAAATGATAATTTCTACCGCTTCATACAATGATTTTTTTCGAACGTCTTCAAAAGAAAAAGAAACATCAAATGTTAAAAGCCATTCTTCGAATTCTTTTTCAAATCTATAACTCATTCCCATCGCAATAAAATCATGAATAGGCATAAGCAAATCTTTGGTTGAAGCCAAAAAATGCAGAAAGTTAGCTTTTGATTCTAAATCCGAACTATTATTTAAATATCTAAGAAGATGAATTATCAAACGAACTTCTGAAGCATTCTGAATCATCAAAGTTTCTGAAGACAAAAGAGGAACTCCCTGTTCTGTCAAATAGTTAGCAATTGCAATTCCTTGATCTCTTTTTCTGGTCAGAATTACAATATCTTTATATTCAAAACCTTGCTTAACTACTTCTTTGATTGTATTTAAAGTGGCTAAAACATACAAATCCGATTTTTCCACAACATCTTCTTCATCAGCAAAATCATTTTTATCAATGATCGGAAGAAATGAAATGTTTACATAACCGCCTTTTTTCGAATTGGTATTTTGAAAACTATGATTTTCATATAGATTTTTATAATCTTCATTTGAAAATTCGCTAGAAATCAATTTAAAAAAAGCATTATTAAATTCAATGACCTCACTATAGCTTCTATAATTTGTATCCAAGTGCTTAACTTGTTTTTCATGATGAAAAAAAGCAACATCTTCTTTACTCAACTCAATAAACTGCTCTGCTTTTCCTCCGCGCCAGCGATAAATAGATTGTTTCGGATCTCCAACAATCATAAGAGTCCCTTTATTTCCTAAATCATCCAAACCAGAAAGTGAATTATCTATCAGTGGAATTAAATTCTGCCATTGCATTTCTGATGTATCTTGAAATTCATCAATAAAGAAATTGCGGTAACGCTCACCCAAACGCTCGTAAATAAAAGGCGCGGGCTGATTCTGAATTTCACGATGAATAATCGCATTGAATTCTGAAATCGACAAGATATTTTGTTCTGACTGAATTTTTGCAAGTTCATTACTTACAGTATTTAGTAGAGAAAGTGGGGTAATATTTTTTAGAAAGGCTTTAAAAAAATCTCTTTTTTCGAAATTCTGATAAACTTCTTTCAATATTTGAAGTAATTCAGGAATAATATTTTCAATTAACGCTCGGTATTTTGCCGTTTTGTTAATGGCAATATCATCAAACTCATGAAAAGTTTTATTTTTCGGATTAAACTTTCCTTCCTTAATACTTTGCAAATGGTTTGGAAAAGTTCCTCTTGAAAATGATTTCGGATCAATTCCGTTTTTATCAATCAATTCAATCGCTTTAATAGCAAGACCTTCATTGATTTCTTCCAACCCTTTGCAAAGCCCTTGCATTTTCTTTTTAATCTCGACAAACTCCCCGATTGTTTTGTTTTGAAAATGCAGAATCTCATTTCGATTATTTTCGTTTAAAACCAATCTTCCCGTGTCGAGAATTTCACGCGAGATATCCCAGCTTTTGTCATCATCGGTTTTTTCCATTGTAAAATCGATGAGCAATTTGGTCAAGGTTTCGTCTTCACCCGCTTGCGCAATAATGGCATCAACAGCTTCAACCAATAAATTTTCTGTATCCAAAGTGACTTCAAAAGTCATCGGAAGATTCAGGTCGTGCGCAAAAGCACGGATAACTTTATGGGTAAATTTATCAATGGTAGAAATATCAAAAGCAGCATAATTGTGAATCAAGTGCTTAATGATTTGCTGCGATTTGGTTTTAATCTTAATGATTGAAAGACCAGTATCACGCGACAAATCTTCCATTAGATCGGCCGCTTTTGGAGACGGATCATCTTTTGCGAATTCAGATAGATTTCCAACAATACGGCTTTTCATTTCATGAACCGCTTTGTTGGTAAAAGTAATGGCTAAGATATTTCTATATGCATCGTTTTTTGGAGAAGAAAGAATAATTTTCAAATATTCTTTTACCAAAGTGTATGTCTTTCCTGATCCCGCAGAAGCATCATAAATGGAAAAAGACGGACTTTGCATAGTTTTATTTTTTTGTATTGTAAAAATAATACAAAATATTCAACCCTCAATAATGAAAAATTCCAAATTCCAATATCTTTTTGTTGCGAATACTATAAATATTGGGATTTGGAATTTTGAAATTTTGGAATTTTTAAATTTATTAGTGTTTTGGAAAAGCTCTTCTATTGAAAACCAAAAGTATTCCTACACCTGTAGAAATTGCAATATCGGCCACGTTAAAAATAGCATTAAAGAAGGCAAAATGTTTTCCGCCAAATATTGGAAGCCATTCCGGAAGATTCCCTTCCCAGATAGGAAAATAGAACATATCTACAACTAATCCATGAAACCAAGTTCCGTATGGAGTTGGAGAAAAAATTGTCGCAAGATTATGGGTACTGTCATCAAAAATAACTCCGTAAAAAACAGAATCGATAATATTTCCTGCCGCTCCCGCGAAGATTAATGCAATAGCAACTATTAAATAAGTAGAATGACGTTTTTTTATCGAATCAGAAAGCCACCAGCCAATTCCGAAAACAGCAAAAATCCTGAATACAGTTAGAATTAACTTTCCGTACTCACCTGGTATTTTTGTTCCCCAAGCCATTCCTTCATTTTCAATAAAATGAATTCTAAACCAGTCGGCAATCACAACCTCTTCGCCAAGAACGAAATTTGTTTTGACATAAATTTTAGAAAGCTGATCAACAATTAAAACTAGGAATATAAGGAAATACGCTTTTCGTAATGACATTTTATGATTTTTTGATGGGCAAAAATAACAATTAAATCAAAAAAAACGCTCCTAATGGAGCGTTAATTCTTTCGCAACAAACTAAACAAGTTTATATGCTAATCTAAACCTGATAAAGTTTACTTTTTCACAGTAGCTTTTGCTGGCGTTTTTGGACTGTCGGAGAAAAAATCTGAAATGGATTTGAAGATTCCTTTGCTTTCTTTTCCGGCAGCCAACTTCTTAGCCTCACCCTTTTTTACATCTGCTTTAAATTTAACACGCAGTTTTTCAAATTCTTTCATTCTGCGCTCTACATCAGAGTTTACTTCTTTGAATTTCAATACTTTAGCCATAATGTAAGTTTTTCGTAGTAAATAATTTAAATTATTACTGATTTGGTATTACAATGATACATAATTTAATTTATATTTGTTAATAAAAATTAACACTTGTTTATCAAAACATGCAATTAATTTTATAAATCAAATACCAAATGAACTGAATTTAACATTCTTCCCAAAATCCTACAAAATCATGAATGAAATCACAACTACTCTAAACGACTTTCTTGTCAACACCAAATCTACTGCAGCATTAATTTTAAACGGAAAAGGAAAACTTATCACTTCCTTAAATCTTGATTACGGCGATAGCATTGCCGCAATGAGCGCTGCCATTTTATCTATGAGCGAAAAGTTTTTGATAGATTTAGAAAAAGGCTCTTTAAAACAATTATATCTAAAAAGTGCTGAAGGTGTTATTGTTGGAAATAAAATAAGCGGCTCTAACTTTATTGTAGCCTTTTCTAAAGAAGGAAGCAATTTAGCTCTATTGATGCGCTCTACAGAAGAAGTTTCTGCAGAATTAAGCAAAAATTCCCTATTGAAATAACCATAAATTCTATTAACAAATTAACCCTAATTAACTATGAACAATGATTTTTTAAACGTATTTTTAAGCGAAATGAAAAGCAACGTAAACGGCTTTATCGCTGTAGCAGTAACAGAAATTGAATCTGGATTAAGCTTTGGAAATTTAACAATCGATCCTAGTTTTGATCCGGAACTTGCAGCAGCTTATAACCTTGAAGTTGTAAAAGCAAAACTGAATGCAGTAAAAGCCTTAGGTTTAAACCAAGATATTGAAGACATTTTGATTACATTATCTAATCAAATTCATATTATCGATATTTCTCCGAACAAAAAATTCATGATCTATCTTGCAGCTGATGCTTCAAAAGCAAATTTAGGTATGACTAGAGCTATTTTAAGAAAGCATAAAGCTGATGTTGAAAAAAATCTGGCATAACAATTTTACTTTAAAAAAAACGCCTCTAACCAAGGCGTTTTTTTTTGGATCCCTTTCTAAAAAATCTTAAGTAGTTTTACCTATTTTATTCTTACAAAAAAAGTGTTTTTAAAATTCAATTTATTTTGATTAATTATAAATAATTTCCTTCAATAGATAATCCCTTTAGCAAAATAGTGGTTTAACAAACATTAAACAATACAAAAAAAACGCTCCTAAAAAGGAGCGTTTTTTCTATTTAAAGATATATTTCTTAAAATTTATCTCTGCAAGTTTTTAGCTTCGATACTCATTGTTGCATGAGGAACGATTTTAAGCCTTTCTTTGCTAATTAATTTACCTGTTACTTTGCAGATACCGTAAGTTTTATTTTCTACACGGAATAAAGCATTTTTTAAGTCACGAATGAATTTCTCTTGTCTGATAGCCAACTGAGAGTTCGCCTCTTTTGACATGGTCTCACTTCCTTCTTCAAAAGCTTTAAAAGTTGGAGAAGTATCGTCAGTTCCGTTATTCAAATCGTTCATATAGGCACTTTTGATCAAGTCAAGATCTTCTTGTGCTTTTTTAATTTTTGCTTGGATTATTTCTTTGAACTCTGCTAAATCTGCGTCTGAGTATCTAATAATTTCATCTATCATTTTCTACTATTTTGAAATTAATATAATGGTTCTAATGTCATCAAACTCAATTTCTGTGCCGTTTTCTAACGTGTCAGCAAAAACCAGTTCGTCTGTTAATGTTTCAGACTTAATATAGTCTTCATTTTTTGAAACCGCATTTTCTAAAATGCCATCTCGTTTTATTTGAACTTTAATCTTATCCGTAACCTCAAATCCTGAATCTTTACGGATGTTTTGTATTCTATTAACTAATTCTCTAGCGATACCTTCATTTTTTAATTCTTCGGTAAGTGTAATGTCAAGCGCGACTGTTATTCCGTTTGAATTAGCAACTAACCATCCTTCGATATCTTGTGATGTAATTTCCACATCTTCTAATGATAAAGTTACACTATTTCCTGCAATAACAATATCTAGCGTTCCCTGCTTGTCCAGTTGGTTGATCTGTTCTGCCGAAAAACCTTGTATCTCCTTAGAAATCAAGCCCATGTCTTTACCAAAACGTGGTCCAAGAGCTTTAAAATTAGGCTTAATTTGTTTTACTAAAATACCAGAAGCATCGTCTAAAAGTTCGATTTCTTTTACGTTTACCTCAGCTTTTACAAGGTCAGAAATCGCTTCGATTTCAGCACGCTGATTGTCGTCAAGTACTGGAATCATTACCTTTTGCAGAGGTTGACGAACTTTGATCATCTCTTTTTTACGCAGTGATAAAACCAAAGATGAGATCGTTTGCGCCTTCTGCATTTTGCTTTCCAACGTTTTATTAACAAAGTTTTCGACAAATTTTGGAAATTCAGCCAAGTGAACACTAGCAAAATCCTCGGTTCCCGTAGATGACGTTAAATCTCTGTACAATTTATCCATAAAAAATGGAGCTACTGGAGCGCTTAGTTTACTGATTGTAAGCAAACAAGTATAAAGCGTTTGGTAAGCTGCGATTTTATCTTTTGCATATTCCCCTTTCCAGAAACGACGACGGCATAAACGAACGTACCAGTTACTTAAGTTTTCCTGAACGAAGTCAGAAATTGCTCTTGTCGCTTTTGTTGGCTCATAATCTTCGTAGCATTCGTCAACAAATTTGATTAACGAATGCAATTCAGAAATAATCCATTGATCGATTTCTGGTCTTTCATTTAACGGAATTTCAGCTTCAGCATATTTAAATCCGTCGATGTTAGCATATAACGAGAAGAATGAATAGGTATTGTAAAGCGTTCCGAAGAATTTACGTTTCACCTCAGCAATTCCTTCAAGGTCAAACTTCAAGTTATCCCACGGATTTGCATTCATAATCATATACCAGCGTGTAGCATCTGGACCGTTTTCTGCAATGGTTTTAAATGGGTCTATAGTATTTCCTTTACTCTTAGACATTTTAATTCCATTTTTATCTAAAACAAGACCGTTTGAAACTACATTTTTGTATGCAATTTTATCAAAAACCAAAGTTCCGATAGCGTGCAAGGTATAAAACCATCCACGTGTCTGATCTACTCCTTCAGCAATGAAATTCGCTGGAAAATCTTTGTTTCCGTCAATTTTGTCTTTGTTTTCAAAAGGATAGTGCCATTGTGCATAAGGCATTGCTCCAGAATCGAACCAAACGTCGATTAGATCACTTTCGCGCTTCATTGGTTTTCCAGAAGCAGAAACCAAAGTGATAGCATCAACAACATTTTTATGCAAATCGATTAAATCATAATTTGATTCAGACATATTTCCGATTTCAAATCCTTTAAACGGATTTTCTTTTTGGAAACCTGCTTCTATCGATTTTTCGATTGCTTTGTACAATTCTTCAACAGAACCGATAATAACTTCTTCAGTTTTATCTTCTGTTCTCCAAATTGGCAAAGGAATACCCCAATATCTAGAACGAGATAAGTTCCAGTCGTTGGCATTTTTAAGCCAGTTTCCAAAACGTCCTTCACCAGTAGATTTAGGTTTCCAATTGATAGTTTCGTTCAGGTCGAACATTCTATCTTTTACATCGGTTACTTTGATGAACCATGAATCTAGAGGATAATACAATAACGGCTCATCTGTTCTCCAGCTATGCGGATAACTGTGCACGTATTTTTCAACTTTAAATGCTTTATTTTCTTCTTTAAGGCGAATAGCGATTTCAACATCTACAGATTTCTCTGGAGCTTGTCCTGCATCATAATATTCGTTTTTAACATATTTACCAGCCAAATCACCTACGTGAGAAGTGAATTTTCCTTGTAAATCAACTAAAGGCACTGCAGTTCCGTTTTCGTCTAAAACTAACATTGGCGGAACTTCTGGTTTCGCTTCTTTTGCCACCTTAGCATCATCAGCACCAAAAGTCGGAGCCGTATGCACGATTCCTGTTCCATCTTCCGTTGTAACGAAATCACCTGCGATTACTCTAAATGCATTCTCAGCATTTTGATATGGCAATACGTAAGGCAATAATTGCTCATAACGGATTTCTACTAAATCTGCTCCTTTTGCTTCTGTTAAGATTTTGTATGGCAACTTTTTGTCGCCGTTTTTCACATTATCAAAATCAGCATCGTCTTCACTTAAGAAATATCCTTTTCCGAATTGTTTTCCAACTAAGTTTTTAGCCAAAATCACATTAATCGGCTCAAAAGTATATTGATTGAAAGTTTTAACTAAAACATAATCGATTTTTGGCCCAACTGTCAAAGCTGTATTTGATGGAAGTGTCCAAGGCGTTGTCGTCCAAGCTAAAATGTGGATGTCTCCAAAACCTTGCAAGAATGAAGGCAAAGTTTCCGGAAGTGTTTTAAACTGCGCTACAATTGTAGTATCAGTCACATCGCGATAAGCTCCAGGCTGGTTTACTTCGTGAGAAGACAAACCTGTCCCTGCTTTTGGAGAGTACGGCTGAATTGTGTATCCTTTGTACAACAAACCTTTGTCGTAGATTTGTTTCAAAAGCCACCAAACAGACTCCATATATTTTGGTTTATAAGTCACATACGGATCTTCCATATCAACCCAATACCCCATTTTTTCGGTCAAATCATTCCATACATCAGTATAACGCATAACGGTTTTTTTACACGCTTCGTTATATTCTTCGATAGAAATGGTCTTGCCAATATCTTCTTTTGTAATTCCTAATTCTTTTTCGGTACCTAATTCAACAGGCAGACCGTGAGTATCCCATCAAGCTTTTCTTTTTACCTGAAAACCTTTCTGAGTTTTATATCTGCAAAAAATATCTTTAATCGCACGTGCCATTACGTGGTGAATACCAGGTAATCCGTTTGCTGAAGGCGGACCTTCAAAAAATACGAAAGGTTCTGCACCTTCTCGAGTGGTTACACTCTTTTCAAATATATTTTCTTTCTTCCAAAAATCAAGAACTTCAGACGCTACAGTTGGCAAGTCAAGTCCTTTGTATTCAGTAAATTTTGTACTCATTTTATCATTTTCTTAAACGAGGTGCGAAAGTAAGAAATTTTGAACTATTGACCGCCAATTTCCTTAAATTTCACAAACTTTTGTTGAGATAATAGATACAAAAACATAAGAATTGGTTACTTTCTGACATTATTCTCATTTTTCTGAGCATAATAAATCAAAAAACAACCAATTCTTAAAATAACTTCCAACAAGCTAAAGTCTTATTTAAATCCTCCGAAATAAACTTCTTTCATAAAAATTCTATTTCCAAAAACGGGATTTATTTCTACTTTTTCGCGTGTTTCCTGATAAAAAGTTTCGCCATTAAAATCTTCTATTTCATAATTGATCTTATGAGGAATTTTTCCAGAATTTAAAGCTGCTACAGGGCGATAATCTCCAAATAGTTTTCTTTCGAAAAAACTTTTATTGCCATTGTCAAATTCTGTTTTTTCTGTTGAAACTATATTAAAGTTTTCTTTATCAATAAAAACATGGTAATCTGTTTTAGGAATTGTTCTGTTTCCCGAACTCAATGTTTTCTCAAAATAATTCAAATGATAACATAATTTCCCTTCGTACATTTCTTCACCCAGAACTTCAAAATTATTCCATAAATCGAGTCTTAAGTCGGTTAGAAAGTTTACTAAATCAACATTTTTAGACAAATTGCTGTAATCGTATGATGTTAATTTTGCCCATTTGGCATTGAGTCCAGTTTCACGATCGTCATGACTCCAAGCTTCTGGTCCGTTTACGATTTCATAATAAGCTTCAGGCATTTTTTTCTTAAGAAGATAATGCGATGTTGTTGCCCATTTTTCTTCTGTCTGCGGAATATTTGTCCCTTCAATTGAAATCTTAGAAAATAGATGTGCTTTTTCTACTTTTTTCAAAGCTTG
>Ga0209489_110644_pt1 | contig 10166 bp, 4 predicted proteins | sample SiratrowhiteBW_FD_187527 | JGI IMG/M metagenome (GOLD analysis project Ga0209489, IMG submission 187527) | Root nodule microbial communities of legume samples collected from California, USA - Siratro white BW (SPAdes) (version 2) | ecosystem: Host-associated > Plants > Roots > Nodule | place: USA...
ATATATATTTGTGTGCGTGTGTTAATAATGAAATCTATTAGTTTAGTAATTAATAGTTATTATAACTTATGAACTTATGATTGGGTATTCATTTTCATTATGTTGATTTGCTTATTAAAAAATTTATCTTATATCAAACGAAATGTTATTAATTCATTATGTGATTCCTGTGATTTTTAATTAAGGATGACCTCATATAAAAGGTAGAGAATGGATTCCAACCATCCTATATATCTTCAAAAAAAATTATGGTTTTATAATTTGTAACTATAACAGATGTAATTTTATATTTGTTATGGATAGTACTATATTAGCTAGAATTTATTTACTTTTTCTCCCTTTATTGGAAAATTTGTGTAAGGATGTATTTTTATATTAAAATTAATCGATTCTTAAAGAATATTGAGAAATGATCAAATCATGTATGAAACAAAACTTTAAATGTCAGAATATGCTTGAAAATAAATTTATTATTTTTAATATCGTAAGTTGTGCTTTAGTGTATAGTGAATTAAAACACAAATTGTTTTATATATTTTGTGACTTTTATTCTGGAAATTGTGTTTATTAACATATTTCTTTATTTTCTAAAAAAACTAAAACAAAAATTATGTTTATTAACATTATTTTTTCTTCCAAAAATTCTTTTTTAAACATTAGTTAAAATAAACATTACAAAAGCCGTTTTTAAAAATATGTTATTCGAAATTAAAACGAAAATGAATAAATTATAAAACTGTGTTTCGAAATAAATTTTCTTTATTCTAACTCATCTATTGAACACATTTTAAAAGGAAATTGAAATCTACTTGGATAAACTTGAAATAAGAAAGAGAAACTCAACCTTTAAGTGTGCTTGATGTACTTGTCAGTAATTATCAATAAAAGTTGTGCAAAGAACTTTGTTTGATTTGCCACGTCAGAGAATCTTCTCCCACTTGTCTAATCCTTTAATTTATGCTTCGTTATTAGCTTACTTTTATAAAGTGATTATGATTCTAATGAAGTCTTTGGTGTTGAAAAACATATTAATATAGTAATGTTTATACTACCAAAATAATATATAATTAATTATGCTTTAATGTGTCAAAATCAAAGTTTACAACCCACTTTATTGTCTTTTGGGATATAAAATAAGATAGGAGCTTATCAAAATCGGAAAGTAATAGGTGAGTAGGTGACACTACAAATTGTTTAAACTTGTCCATGGCTTTTGGGAACATCACATTCTTTCCTAATTGTATTTAAAGGATCAAATCAACCCCAAAGTTATAGGGATCTTTACAAAAAAGCATCAAGGAAAGGAAAGACCATAAGAATGAATACAAGTAAATAAACTTAATTGCTTAACTGCTTTGACTGAAAAGTGTTTTTATTTTTCTCTCACTTGTTTTTATAAAATTATTAGGTGAATCATTTGGAAAGAAAGGATGAACATACTAATTATTGTGCATGCACACAATTCAATCTTACCTCAAATGAATATTTTCTTTTTAAATATTTTACACTATGTAAAATTTGGACAAGACAATATTTCATGAGATAGACTCAAAGTAATGAGTGCATCCAAGTGGTGAAAAAATAGTAAGTTAATATTATATAATAGTTAGAAAGGATTTTTCTTTATAAATTCCTTTAATTTTTAAATTTTATTTTCTTCTTTAATTTTTATTACTATTTTTTCAGTTAATGATGAATTAGTTTTTTCATATAATTAAGTAGTTTTACTTTTTAATTTATGTTACAAAATTATTAGTAATTCAATACACTTTCTGTTCATTCTAATATATATTATGACTTGCAAAAGCATGTCCGTCAAAGTTAATTAACCTTCATATATTGTAATGATAACTGCAGGAACCCATACAAGAAAGGTGACAACATGGTTGTGAGCTTTTTATTCGAGTCAATTCAAGGAAATATTGTACTTTGTATTAATTATGTTTTAAACTTTCAAGATTTGTTCTCAATATTTTGAAGAGATTAGACTCGGGGATAATATATATTATTCTTTAATCACACATGGTAAAGGGAGAAAAGGAAATTCCAGAGCACAAACTTTAGAAAATTGTATAATAAATAAGAATTATTTTAGATTATTTTTAGTGACAGATATTTAATTAAAATATTAAATATAGTACTTACTAAAATTTTGCATTATAGATAAAATATCCATCATCGAAAATAATAAAATATATCATGTTTAAGAATATTATCACAAAAAACATATTATGAAAAATTAAAAATTACTTAAAATTTTAAAGTGAAATATATCATCAGAATAAAAAAATAAATGGAATCTTATTTTACGTGACAGAGCGGTCTAAAAAAAATAATATAAGACTCAAAATAAGATCTTATACTAAAAGTTTCTAATATTTTTTTTATTTATTTTCTATAATTTTTGTTAAATCGTGAACATGATATATATTTAAATAAAAAGATAAATTTCCTTCGGAAACTGAAATTATATTTATTCAATTTTATGGATTAAGAGTAATTGAGTTATATATAGTTAAAAAGGGAATGTTGTACTGCATTTTAATTGCAGTATCTTTATTATGAGATTCTAATATATTGCTGAGTTGACAGCGGGCCTTTCTTTTTCCTAACACGTACACAATTAATGAATCTTTCCTTTGCAACTTATTGTAAATAATTAATTATATTATCTTTTCCACCATCTCTTTCAAAAAGCACAGTGCTTTTATTAGATGTTCTCAAATAGGAAATATTTGACTTTGGATGAAATCATGAAACTAAAGCAAGAATTAACTAAATTAGCAAGTGGGGAATATTGCGCACATACTTTAACAGTAATATATATACTCAAAATTTCAATGTTATTTATTTAATTGTTGAATACATAAATATTGCATTACTTTAAATTTTGTATCAAAATCTAATAGCTAATAACTATGCAATTAATGAAAACAAACACTGATAATGTTTTGTATTTAATAACAACCGTCTTTCATCTATAATTTTAATATTTTAATTTTTAAAACTGATTGATTGATATTTTCAGTTATAATAAACTATTATATTTATAATTTTTCAAACCAATTGTTATTTTTAATTCACGTAAAAAAAAAAAAAACCTTAGACAGATTTTATTATGAAATGAAAGCAAAATGTTTTTTTATCTATTTAAAAGGTCATTATTGATGATTCTGCAATAATCACTGTAAAAAAATGATTCAGTAATAATAACAAGTGAGATTTACTCTACACATAGGCCTCATATTCACCAGAGTGTGCAAAAACAATAGTGGATCATATCATATGAGACATGCTGCTTGCGGACACATCGAAAGCAACGTTGACTATCTCCATATATGAACCACAGTTCCACACTTCAAATCTTCATTCAAACCTTTTTTTCTTCTTGAGGGTCATTCACAGATCTGCCTTTTACAGAGTATGAAAATTCGTCAGAAGACTAGAGAGCTTAATCCATTAGCATAAAGGAGCACAGACAAATCCAATGGATCATGAAACTGAATTCCCTCAGCGCCGAAATCCACAAACATTGGTGTGTTGAAACATGTAAACACACTTTTATAGAAATAAATTTGGAAAAATTGTATCTTAAAGGTTAAATTTAGGAAGATGAAGTAGAGTTAAACACAGTTTTTAATGGTGAGTGGTCAAGTCAAGCGTGATCATAGATGCATGCAGATAGATACACTGATAATGTTTCTTGGTTGTTCTGACCTCATGTGATTGCCATATAAACAAACACAGATTTAACAATAGAAGAAGGGAAGCAGTTGTGTTTCCTCATGTGTGGTGACAATGGACAACACAGGCACAGGTACTGAATCCTTAAAACCCTTCAACGGGGAAAAAAATAAAAATTAGGCGATAGCAGAAGCAGAAGAAGATGGGAAGGAAAAAGTAGTGCCATGCATTGTATATATAATATTAATATTATTTGAAAGAATGCATGGGATGGCAGAGAGGATTGTGTACTGGGGAGACATGGACGGTGTTGTCTTGTCATGTCACCTTCGATTTTGTCTCCCATATATATGTTACAAAGTCTTGCTTACGTTGGTATGGCTCTTTCTTTGACCTTGTTGCCCTCTTCTGTGCCTACTTCATCATATCATATCAACTACACATTCCTTTATGGGACACCTTATTATTAAACTTACCTTGCTTCTGTTTATCCATCTGCACAAGCTTAATTCTTGCACCTGCAACTTAGCCTCACATGTGTAAAAAAGATGGCAAAATAGAGGGTGTGTGTCTCTCTGTGTATTCGTGCTTTTGTCTGCATGCACTTTCCCAGCACAAACAGCTTTTGAGGTCAAACAACACTCTTTTGCTCTGAATCTGTTATCTACAATACTACTAGACTAGAGGCCATTTTTTTTTATCTGCTATTTCTTCTCACATTTTATCACATTTAAATGATGGTATAAATCTTCAGATACAAGATATTTTTGTATGTATCAAGAGAATTTTTCTTTGTGCAAACATATGATAAAATATTGATATTTACTTTATTATTAATTGTAGTACTCTACATCATAAAAAGTTTTAAATATCAAATTAAGAGATTTGAATGAACATAACTATTGTAGTATATCATGTCATTCAAATCTCTCCCTTTTGAAGTAAGTTTTATATTTTATATTTGTCACACGACACTTTTTAATTGTTTTTGTGCTCTTTACTTAGTAAACAAATATATATTAGGTTATATGTGAATAGTTTATTTTGTGTCCATGTATTAAAGCATATTAGTTAAAAATATTTAATTCAGTTAGTTGAATGGTATATATGTCACTTGTTATAATTTTTTTTACTTGTGTTCAACTTTTCTTAATAAAAAAACACATTAATATACATTGGCATTGCCGATCACGACTACTTTTCCAATTTTCCCTTAGCAGTTTGGACGTAAATATGATTAATTTGAAATAATAATGCTTAGGAAAATAAATAAAAGGCTGAATGTAAAAATAATTAGGGTTTCATACACAAAGTGACGACGTATACAATCAAAATTAAAGAAATAGTATTAATTAATAATAAATTATCATTTGTCTTCTGAGATGATATTATAAAAGTTAAATAATGATTCTATTTATAATCAAATGAATGTATGAAATACTTTTTACAGAAATTGTATATAGTATTTATTAATAATAATTATAAAACATTTCCTGCATAAATTTTGTTTAGAAAATATATGTATCGAAGTTTTATATGTTCCAATCATTAAAAATTAACTTAAAGTTGTAATAAATTATTTTGGAAATATCACTATCTGAGTTTATTAGAAGTACGTAGGACAAAATTTATATAAAATTCTATGGATATTATTATTTTTTTCTAATTAATTAGAATTTGTCATCCCAATAATATATATATATATATATATATATATATATATATATATATATATATATATATAATGAAGATTTTTTATTAAATGTTAATGTAGATTACCGAGGTAAAATTATAATTATAATTAAAAAGCAATACCATCTATCAATAAAACTACAGGTAAGCTGTGTGTAATATCAAACCTCGCCTATATGAATATCTAACTAAATTATTATATGATATTTAATTAAATAAAATATAATTCCTGAAAATATTATTCAATGAAACTAGTGAAATTTATAAAACTTGCAAATATTTGTCGATAATATATTTATGCTTAACGAAATTATGTAAAAGAATATATTACCTACTATATGTCAGTAACAACTATATTAAACTAGTTTCATTATATTTATTCTTTTAGATAGGCAAACTAACTACATATATTTAATGAAACTAGAGAAAATATCATGTGAAAGAATAGATTAACCAAGTTAACACATGGCTCAAAGCTAAGGTTTATCAGCACTTAGAGAAGAGCTAGACATATCTGTAGCTGGGCTAGGCCGGCCCATGAGTGGCACTATACTTTTATGTTGGGCTCTTCAAGTACTTTAAAACGGTTTTTGCAACTGCACCCCACTACTAACAAGAAAAATACTAAAATAACCTCCCTCACTCACCACTCCATTCTGTCGTAACCATTATCTTCTCTGCTGCACCATTGCTGCTGTAAAAGAAGAATAAGAGAGGGAGAACATTCTAGAGGAAGAGGAAGAGATAAAACATCTGAAAAATCTCGTTCTGAAAAATTTGTTTTGAAAAAACTATTTTAGAAGGTTTTGGGGTGCAGGAAGAAGAAACCCTTTAAAACTAAGGCCCTTTTCTAACATAACCCAACTACGATGCTGGTCCATTCACCCACGAACTCATTTTTCTTTTAAATTCCCTTCATTTATTAAACAGGGAAGTGATATAATATTATTTTTATATTTAATTATATTTTTAGCCCATAAAATCTGAAAATAATCTGATTTTAACTATTCATTTCAAATGGAATATTTACTTTCTCAAGTTAATAAAATATATTTTAGATTTACTTCATATTTTTATTAGTCAAAATTTTCAAATGAAAACTAATTATCGATAAATCCAATAAATACTTAGTAAAAATAAAATTATTATTCATAATTTTGAATTTAAAAATAACTTTTTTGTGAAAATAATTGAAAAAAATAAAAGCTCATTTTTTTTAGAAAAAAAAAAGACAACTCGACTTATTTTTTACATCTACAGAATTACTAGTCTTTACAATGAGTGGAGTTATGTTACCAAACTCTAGAGTGATTTTGTATATTTCAATGAGTCTATTATCTAGTTATGGTCAACTATCATATTCACTTATTATAAGGTAAACATAAGTTCACTCAGTTTAATTTAAGTAAATTCGTGTATTGCTTTTTGAATCCACAATTGCATGATAAAATTTAACATAACAAAACTTTATTTTGTTTTGTTGTTAAAGTTAGTTTGGGGACTATGTTTCATGTTAACGGTGATGGATGTTTGGATTTCGGTTTGTGTTAGTTAAGATTGTATAATATTTATTTTCTGTTATAAGTCAATCAATATAATTGTTTTTTTTTTTTTGTGAAAATCTCATATCATTTTGAAATAGGACTAAATTATCATATGTAGGTAGCATAAACTTTATTTTACCAAGTTAGTTTTAAGAGGTTAAGTTAAATTTAAAATTTATTTTTTAAGATAATATTGAAACTTATCTAAAACTTAGCTTAACAATATTAGTTGGATTCATGGTAACACCTGCTATTAGGTTCTTTCTATTTTTACTTGTATATATTTTTTTTCGATTCTCTTAATTATGTCATTTCTAACTATTAACGATTATTTTGATAGGTGGTAGTAGTTGGTAGGAGAAAGAAAAGCACAAATATTAGAACTTTCTACATTATGAAATAGACCTTAAAATAGATATTGAACTTTAACCTTATTGATCATTATTGAAAATATAATTAATCATATATAAATATTACTTTTACTTAAAAACTTTTCTTAGTAATTAATTTTATGTGATAAAAATATAGATAAATGTGTGACCCATAATATCATAATATACCGTATATATGCGTATGATATCCAAATAAAAAATGTAATAACTAACTTAAGTTAATATAACAATATGCAAAAGAATATAAGACATTATTAAATATATATAATAAAAAATAAATAAATATAAAGAAAAGAAATAGAGAAAGTGAGATAAAACTAAAGTTATTTCAAGAATAACTCGAATACGTTTTTCTGTTTTCATAAATATTCTCTCTTAAAAGACTTAAAATGGCATACTCTTAATAGTTATTATTTTTTATTTTTTTTATGTTAGGTATTCAAGTATGAGTCTAAGCCCTACATCGGATATGAATGAGAAAGTTGAGCAACATATAAGAAAGAAGACCCGCAAACCTAATGCCTTAAGATTTTGGATTGAAGGTGGTGTCATTCTCTTATATGGATTGGCTCATGTCTCATTGTTTGAGATCTCCCTGGTGTTTGTTTCCTCGGATTACCCAACAAGTGGTATCAGAGCTGTTGGTTTGCGGCTCGGGCAAGTACAGTTTGACCCTGTATCGAAAGTCTTTCTAACAGAGGTTTCAGGCAAGCATATAAGTGTGAATGGTGTGAATGGGACAAGTGAAGGGTCATGAGTAATGTACTCTTCCGCTCGAGGGGGAGAGTATCAATGTAAAGGAGAGACTCTCACTTGAACGACAGTATAAGTGAGGGGGGCAAGTACAGTTTGACCCTGTATCGAAAGTCTTTCTAACGGAGGTTTCAGACAAGCATATAAGTATGAATGGTGTGAACGGGACAAGTGAAGGGTCATGAGTAATGTACTCTTCCGCTCAAGGGGGAGAGTATCAATGTAAAGGAGAGACTCTCACTTGAACGACGGTACAAGCGAGGGGTCATGAGTAATGTACTCGGGTTTGAGAATGCTTCTGCTCGAGAGGGAGAGTATCAATATAAAGGAGAGACTCTCGCTTGAGAGGGAGATTGTTAAGTATTCAAGTGCGAGTCTAAGTCTTACAACGGGTATGAATGAGAAAGTTGAGCAACATATAAGAAAAAAAACCGCAAATCTAATACCTCAAGATTTTGGGTTGAAGGTTATGAGTTGACTCATGTCTCATTGTTTGAGATCTCCCCAGTCAAATTGGATGCGTATAAATCATGATTAGGAGCTTCTCCGTCACCCAAGAAAAAATCAAATATCCATGGCGTTTAGAAAAAATTTACAAATTATAGTAAGGTTAATAAGAAAATAGAGTTAAACATTAGTAAAAATACACTTTACAACAAAATATAACATCCATCAAGGTAATCATTATAAAATAAAATACGATAATAATTTTATAAATAAATCAATTAAGGGCTAATATAATTGTAGAGAATCCACTATTTTGCACATATACCAAGAAAGAGATATATCTAATTCTAGAGATTGGGTTTAGGTTATAATTGCCTACACAATTTTGTACTGACTGCCACTAAATGGATATATGTGAACAACCATTGCTGAGATTGCTATAATTATTGCATATATAATATAATATATATCTTTATATAATTATATATATATATATTATAAATTATTTATATTACATATATTATATGCTTTATATATTTTATATTTTATATTTTATACTTTATATATTTTATAATAATATAAGTTTATGATTTAATTTATAAAATTTTTTAATAACTGTTGCACTCTTTCACACGTACAGACCAAAAGTTTTAAGTTTTTATATGAATCACTTCATTTGGCATTTTGGCTATCCATTTATGAGAGACCCTCTTCTTCCCTTCTTTGTCTGGCTATGATATATCAATATGCTATATTTTCTTTTCTTTTCTGTAATAAAATGGAGTTACACAATGCACAAATTATATTATAAAGACATACTATTGGAAGTTTCAATATGTAGTTTCAATCCAATCATTTTTTTATACTTTCATCTTTATTTTTGATGATTTTTTACCTTAATAATATTTTTTTATTTTTTTATCTTTTTTTATATACCTTTTTATTCTTTAATTCTTGAAATAATACTTTGTTGTTTTATTTAATTTTTTAACATTTTGTACTACATCAATTGTGATTATTAGTAAAATTTTAGTGTTGTTTTTTTATAACAGTTTCTAAAAATTATAATTATTAGTTTATTAAAATTAAGATAAAAATAATATAAAAACAATTGAATTAAATTTTACTTTATTTTGTTGAAAAGTTATGCTTAAATGGTGTATTTGTAATTATTTTATTGAGTAAATAATTTTGCGGACTAAGTTTAGTTTACGTTTATACATTTTTATTTTTATTTATGTGTAGTGAACTTTCATTAATGACGTTCAAAATCAATTAAAGGTTTTGTGCTAATTTTTTCAAATATGTCTTCACATCAAGATCATACATCCTGCTGCTACTTTGAACTTCTCCCAAGAAAGGTATATATCTAATAAGAGAGATTGGATTTAGGTTATACTTTCTTACACAATTTTGCACTTCCTACAATTTCATGGGTATCTAAAGCCAACAATTGCAGAGATTGCTACATTTATTGTATATATAATTTATTTATTGTATATATAATATAATATATATCTGTATATAATTATATATATATATATATATATATATATATATATCTATATATATATTATAGATTATTTATATTACATATATTATATGTTATATACTTTATATATTTCATATTTTATTCACATATTTAATATTTTAT
>Ga0209489_110648_pt1 | contig 10164 bp, 3 predicted proteins | sample SiratrowhiteBW_FD_187527 | JGI IMG/M metagenome (GOLD analysis project Ga0209489, IMG submission 187527) | Root nodule microbial communities of legume samples collected from California, USA - Siratro white BW (SPAdes) (version 2) | ecosystem: Host-associated > Plants > Roots > Nodule | place: USA...
TTTTTTTTTTTTTTTTTTAGTTTATTGTGAGAATGTGATGTTTTTGGTTTAAGCATAAGTTTGGTTTGGCCGTCGTATTTTTTTTTATTTTTTTTATTTTTTTTATATGCAGCTTTTCATGTGATGAAAATAATTATTGCACAAGGTTCATATGCATGTGAATTTATATATATGAAAAAAAACAGATTTAAATGAGCACCTAAAGTTTAATGATTATAAATATATATTTTTCTCTATTTAATTTTTTTTATTAGCTTTATCTAACATTTTATTCCAAGATTGTTCCTCATATCAAGAGAGTGTGCTCATCCTAACTAAATGGGATACAAGATTTTCATCTTAAAATAGTATTAAAAAGAAATCAGAATGGGATAAATTTTTTAGGTATTGTTCAAAACGAATAAAAAAAATTTGATTATGAAGATGGACAAATTGGATCAGGGTAACATAATTTTTACATGAAAAAAATCATGTCAATAAGACACGATTTTTATTGACAAAATCTTTTGTGCAAGAAAGAAATTGTGAGAAGTAAATATGATTTTTTTTATTAATCTGAAAATTATTAATAGTACACATGATTTCATTTAACTGATCAAGTGAATCATGTTTATAAAAATAAATTTAGTGCTGTTGAAAATGTTTCTCCGAAAATTGATTTCAGTGATGTGTGAGCCATTTCAGATACGCTTCATCTTCCTTTTATTTCTTCAAATATATATAAACAGTCCAAAGAAATATAAATTTATATGTCAACAAATATTTGTAATTTATTATATTGTACATCAAATTTTCTGAATGCAGTAAAGAGAAAAAGAAAAAAATGAAGTTCGAAAATGACTCACGCACACTAAAATTGACTTTGAGAGACTATTTCAAAACACTAAACTCGACTTCTAAAAATTACTCGATAAAAAAAAAAAAAACTAAACTGCTTTGAAAGGTAACACATATATATATAGTATACAACTTTTTCAGTACTGTTCGAAAGGTAACATATACACATAATGGGATTAATAATATCACTATGTGGCAAATGCATAAACCACATAATCTCCAGATGTTGGTGTTGTGTCATAGCTCAGAAGCTACTAGGCAAAGGTTACGACTTTTTAGATTACTTGGTGATCATTACTTTCTAGTAGTATTTTATTTTTGTTCCAATAATTTTTTATTTTATAAAAATATACACACTTAATTGTGGTTCACATATGTAATTACTTTTTGTTGAGCACCATAATTCTCTAGTTTCTATATAGATTACTATGGAACAAAACTTACATAATACAGTGCCACATAATTGGTGTTTCTCTGCAATTAAATTTGGAGTTTTATTTCAATAACATACATTTTATTAAATATATGGTATGTTGAAAGGGAAACTCCACACATGATTGACTAATATTAACACCACTTATTTTTTTTTTCTGTCGTGTCTTTAAAGTCTATTTCAGCACTCCAAAAACAAAGTAAGAAACCAATAGTTAGGGATCAAACTTACAAGATTTTCTGTCAACTTGTCTTTTTCATTACTAGGCCGTTTCTGCCATGCTCCATACCATATGATCTGATTACAGAACATGACATTTTAACACAGTTCAGAAAAAGAAAAGAGACAGTGAAGGATGATATGCACTGTGGGGGACAAGAACTAGCACTGACACGTAACAACATATGTACCATGTAACAGAGTAATTTATGGTGATGCATTCACTAAAAAAAAAGGAGAGTGGTCTTGCATTATTGCACCTGAAATGAATGATCCTAATTTGAAAATATCTAATGGGTTCACAGTCTTGTTCCAAGAACTTTCACCTAAATATTATGTAGAGTTAAAGTATTTTATTTTAGGATCTCTCAATTTTAAACCTACCTCAAATTTAAGTTAAATAAGGTTTTTATTTATTTATAAATTATGGAATGATTTTCGATATAAGATTTTCGATATAACTCTTTATATCAAGATTGTCTAACTTATATTGAAATTATATATTTATATATTTATAATACTTTATAATAAACTACACAATAAGTTTATCAAATCTTATTAAATTAATAATTTTAATATTATTTTAAAAAATAAATTTTAAATCTAACTTAATTTTAAAAAACTCACTTATTTTACCAAACTAATTTATGAAACAAAGTTTATAATGTTTATAAACTATAAAATGACCTTATTTATTAAATATGGAATCTTGTGTTTCTAACTTTTGGAAAATAATTTCAGATAAATTACCAAATCATAAATACTTTTAACACAACTTTTTTAAGCTATATATCTAATTATAACACTACAGCATATTTGTATCAATTTTTCCATAAACATTTCAATGAAAAAAAAAATAGAAAAAAAATGATGAGATAAAATTCTCCGTGAACTAAAATTAACTTCACAAAACAAAAGAAAAACAAATGAATTTCACAGATTAATCAACAGAATTCCAAGTTTATGTAGAATTCAGAAAAGAAAAGAAAAGGCACACACCAGAGAGTTGAGAGTATAAAACAAGAAAAAGGAAAGAAGAACTTACCTTATTGCCATGTATGCTCCTAAATATAGAGCTTTGTACACAACCAAGATTCTCACTGAGTAAGGAAAAGTGTTGTAGTCCATGAACAAGATGCTCAACAATTACCACAGTTGGCTTGAATACATAAAAACTTATGTCCAAATTTTTGTTGTTAAAATCCACAGAGCATGTCTTCATCCTTTTCTTTACAACTCTTCCCTTCTGTCTATGTTTCGTTGGAAAGAAAGCTACAAATACTATTTTTTGTCTGAAATTTGTCAAACATAAGTCGTGAAGCACAACACACGCATGCTCAAAACTTCGTAAATAGCAAGGTTGCTTCCGAGAATTGTTCCAAAATTTGAATTTTGAGTAGCAATTCACTTGGCAATTTCCTTTTGCTTTGCCAGAAACGACCAAATATATTTAAATAAAGGTGAGTTGGAACTTGGAATTTTACGTTCACAAATGTTTGACTCATTCATATTCATATGCTTACATTATTGTACCAAACCACATGTTTTAACCTCTAACTAGAGATGTTTTTAACATTCTTGCCATTGTTTATTGCTTTTGATTAGTTAACTTTAATTTAAGGGTGCTTCATGTAAGAGTAAATATTAGAATCTGTTAAGAGTTCCATTGTCTATTAAATTAAATTAAATATTCAAGAAAAAATTTGTTATCTATGATACTCTTATATTCAAATTAAATAGAATAATCTCTTCTAAAAGATTTATGTGATCTCTACAATTTTTTCCTAATTTATTTAGCAGTGTTTTTTTAATAGTGTACCTCACGTAAAATAAAGTTAATTACATCTTGAGTTAGAAAAATAATTGAAATGAGTAACACCTTTATGAATAAACATTTAGGTTTTTTTTTTTTATTCTTTAATGATAAGTGTTTATACTTATATTAACTAATTTTAAACATATGTCAATGTATAATTTATTGCTAGCGTGAAATACTTTAAAATATCAACAAATTTAAATTATAGCTTTCTAATTTTAAACTTAAAAGTGATCGCTTTTAATATTTGAAAAGCTCATGTTATAAGAGTATTAAACGACTAATATGTATGTCAATTAATTTATTTTGATTTGATACGAAATATTTACTATTTTTATGTGAAGAAATATGTTTCTTTCGAGACATTAAAGCCAGGTTGTACAAAATGGATAATCTGATCCCATTGGAAGCATCTCGAAAGATCAACTGAAAAAAAAATAGTAATATAAAAAAAATAATTTCAATTTTTAGATTTATTAATCTGAGATATAAAATCTAACACAGGTATATGTTTTTAATAAAATATTTTTATTTTATTTTTTAATTATTTTTAAAAGCATATATCAAAAGTATTATGGCCCAATTGGACCAACATACCCTTTCGCTCAAATTTTACAAATTATTGAATAATAAAAGTATGTATTTTAAAAAAATTAAAATAACATAAATAAAATTAGTTTCAAAATAAAATCATTTGACATATAAATTATGTCACATTGAATATGTTTCAATAAAATAATATTATTTTGAACTTTTTAAACATTGCAATTATCATTTTAAAAATTAATTACTTTGTATGTTAATTTGATATGTAATATAATAATATTATTTTCAATTTCTTAAAAATGTAATTATTATTTTTTAAAGCATATACTGTCTAAGTCTATTCAGGTTATGTACTATACAAAGCAAGTAAAAAAAATTAATTCACTTAGATATTCTACTCATTTTATACATTATTTGGTCATTCATTCAAGTTAACCAACTTAATTAAATGTTAGTGGTCAAATCGAGATTGAAGGCATAATGTCGGTTCAGGCAAGACTGCAATTGTTAAAAAAAGTATATTCTGAAAAAAAATTGATATTTCATTAAAAAATTACATACATTTAGCATTTAAAAAACATTTTAACATTTGATGTATTTAGTAATTAAGAAAATAACATAAACTATTGAAAGAGAAACGGAAGCAGAAGAAAGTCCATGGAAAAGAAGAATCCGAAGACCATAGAGAGCTTTCAAAGAATGTAAAGCTGTAACACGTTTAGGAGTTGGTGAGCATTCTCACGTGTTTAACGTCATACCATCCAAATTCAGTCAACACGCATGTTTGACCACACATTCTAGCCTATTTTCAAACTATTTTCCATGTGCACACTTCTCACTCTTAAGAATTCATTTCAGGTTTTCCAAGGTTATAAATATCAAGTTTTATTTTAGTTTCTCTAAAAACTACCAAACTACTCATGCATAAGTTGTCGAATCTCATTGTTCAAAGTTTTCAATCTTTATCTACTTAGTCTTCTTTGAAATCTAACATTGTTATTCTTTGTCATGGTTTATTATTGTTTTTATTTTTTTTAAGCTCTTTTTCTCTTTCTTCAACAACTTTTTATCTTATCAAGTTAGACATTTATGCTCTTTATTAGTTTAATTCAGTTTTTTTTTTTAACTTTTATGTTGGATTTATTTTATTGTATTTCATCCATTAGATTTAATTTACTCTAATAATAAATATAATAAATGCTTCAAACTTAAATTCTAAACACGTTCAGCTTATTATTGTGAACATATACAAATTAATAAATGCGAAATTGGGAGTAATTATCAACATGTTCCCTCACTACAAAGATTGACAATGAAATTGAAATGTCTCCACGGTCTAAATGTCACATGTTTATATATAAGGATTAAATAGGTTTTTCAATTTTATACAACTATTTTAAATTATCTCAATTTAATTTATTTTTTAAAATAAGTAATTATAGTTTTTTATGTCAAATTTATGATGAAAACATTATTATAATAATATATTATATTTGTTACTTCTATTACATATTATTTCTGCTAACAATCATTTTGATTTATAACATATTATTCTTTATTTATGTCACACTGTAATATTTATTGGACTGTTATTATTATTACCTCATTATCATCAATTTAATTAAAAAACTATGATAAACCTTTTTAATTAAAAACATTCAAATAATACAATAAAATTGAAATAATTATAATACAAAGCCAAACAAGATTATTTAACCTTTTGCACACGATAATAAAACAACTATAGTTAAAACGAGGTAGATGACAAATGAACTAGATTATGTGAATATTATTTGAATATATTCTAATTTTGACGAAGAATTTTTATATTATCTGGATAAAAGAATAAGTAATTTTGTTCCCACACTTAATCTATTTTCACATATGTCTCAATAGACATTCTCATCCTCATATTTATTTTAATTTATTTGCTAATTTTAAAATTTATATAAATGTTTATGTTTACTTTATAATTTATTTTTAAATCATACATTTAGTTATTTTTAATTTTTTTATAATTACTTGACTTTTATTTTATTGTTATTTAAAATTTTATTTAATATTTATATAATTATAATTATTTAACATTTAAAAAATACATATCCTTTTTTACATTTAAGTATTTAAATATTTGATAATATCATATTTTATTTACCTTTCTATATCTTACGAATTTTAGTTTTAATAATAAGAATCATATCTTCCGTAAATCGAGGTAGCCTCTTCTTTCTCATCAACCATACTGAATTCCTGTCTACTTTGTTTTCAGCAGCATCGAGGCAAAGACTACGTTCTTGGTATACAACTTTAGAAAAATTAATTAGAGAAACAGGAAATCGTCCGTATAAAACTAAAAATCTCTTATATTTTGGCTACAAACATTCATTCTTTGGATATGTATGGTAGGGGAGCATGATAATCTTAAAAGATTATCAGTTTTCTTAAACCTAACTGAGATCAACATGTTGCACCTTGATCTTTCTACGACTTTCTTTACACTGTTGCGATCACATTCTTAATCTCCAAGAACACCACTCAGTCACCACACTCACATATATAATGGTGAAAAACAATGAAGAATCAATCACAAGTCAAAATTCTCACAGAAAATTCTCAAGAAGAAAGGGTTCCTCTCGATAATTGCCAACAATATTTGCTCTCTCTTAATCCTCACAGGCTTAGATTCGAATGAGTTTTAATATGTTAACAATCACTCACAATATGAAAGAATTGTATACTTGATAGAATGTATGTTACAGAAAACAATATAACAGACAGCCTTTCTTACATAGCTAGTAACAAACTTTTAAACTTCGAATTTTCAACATATTTATCAATGCTACTATTTATGAGACATAGATTCAAGTTTGAGTATTACCTAACTATAAGTTTATGGGCACTCTCAAGCCGTCGTGAGCAAGTTGCACCGATAGTCCTTCCCTAAGCACAATTACAGAAGAATCAACAGTGTAATATGCTAATATCCATAACATACTTCCACCAAGTACAAACTACAGAGATAAATAGTTAGACAAAATTCACACGGTATTCTTAATGAGTGTTATGAATCAAAATATCACCAATTACATTTTTTATTAGTTTCTTTTGCAATTTTGACAAATGGAAAGAAGTATACTACCTTTGGGACCACTCCATTAAAAACTCATTGTCCTTGTGGTAATCAAACTCGTGAGTCATTCCAACCAATAAGGTTTTCTTTGGACACAACCTCTTCACAGTTTCGAGGGCCTGTAAAATTACAAACAACGAGATTTCTCCATCGGGGACATAATTATCAAATTTCAACTTAACTAATTGGCATTAGGTGTGTCAAAACGAGCTCAAACCCTTGAGCCAACTTGGCTAACCACAGGTTTGGACCGAGAGATTTAAATGTGAGCTAAATTGAACCTGGTTCACCTAGCCCGCGAGTTAAACAAGCTTGAGATTGAAGGTGGGTTGACCCATAACCTACCAATAGCAACCCTTTATAATTTTTTTAATTATACTTATTTACTACTTTTAATTATGTAGGTTGACATTTAGTTTTTCTAAGACTAGAATGTTGTTCAATAGTATTTAAATGATTTAGATGCTTAATTTATTTGTTTTCCAATTATATAAGTTAACACTTCTTTTATATTATCACTTCCTAATTGTAATTAATGTTTAATGAAATAAGTGAACATCCTTGTTGTACTACTATAAACAGGTGGGTCGAGTCCATCCATTTTGATTGTACTACAATAAATATATGAAACAAATCGGAAGACTAAAATAAGCTCAAATGAGCCATCCCACCAACCCATAGTGAGCCGAGTTGGGTTAAAAAATTTCTAGCTCACCAAAAAAGTAAGTCAGTTAAATTGACTCATTTTTAGCTCAACCTATGATGAGTCAAACTGTGTAAGTCGGGTTGATTCTCTCTTAACACCCCTAATTGATTGCCCAACAAATATGATCCACACTCCAAGAATTGAAGTAGGCGATGTAAGACTTCCCAACATACCCGTCCATAGATGTCTGCCGGAATAGGCGAGTATCAAAATTGACAATTAGCAAGATGAGTTATATATTCTGATACCATGTCAGATTTCATCTTAAAATCAATTGACATTAAGTAAAGTTGTCCAACAAATATATCATCCGCACTCCAAAAATTGAAACAGACAATGTGAGACTTCTCAACAATAACAAGTCTAAACATAATTTTCTTTTAAAAAGAAAAACTAACCTGTGGAAGGCAAAAGTGAACATTGTGTGATCCGGTCTGTGGTAACATAAAGAGGAATTATCAAGAACAAAGCCACTATCTTTGAGAAAATGAAGAGGAAAAAGAAGTGAAAAATGAATTGAAAAATATGTATAAGAAAAGGTAAGATAGTATAATCAATCAAATAAGGTGAAGCTTCACAATCATTCTTACTTGCCAATATTAAAATATGAACCACAAAAACAAGTCCAAATGAAGTCAATCAAATGAGCATTTTTTAGAAAATTACAGAAAAGGAAATCCTGACATTATTTATCAAGAATGAACTAGCAATTTGATGGATCTGATGTGAGGAATCGATTGCTTGATCCAGGCCCAATTTGGTCCACTATATGAGGAGTATATTCTAGGAGGAAGAAGCCTTACACAGCCAGCAATGCATTTAGACAGGGGATGATAATTCTGGTAGTAGTGTCTAGTAGAGGATAACTGAAGTAGGAGATGAGACTTACACGAGGAGCATTCAGTCAATGCACTTGTGCAATGTTGGTAGTCAGTGTCTTTAAAAGGACTACCAATGGACTGGTAGTGTTTTGACCAACAAGAAAGTGGAACAAAGTGTTGTAAACTACAAACCCCCAAAACATTGGCTCGCAAGATGATAACATGATAGGAACTTAGGTATTATTGGATGCCTAAGTCTCATATATATAAGATGTTTGATAGAATATTTAAGAGTTTGATTCTAATCCCATAATATCTAGCTTATAAGGGTGGGTTCTCAAATGCTTGGTGCTCATCATGTACCCATTATTCCATTCTTGAATAATACAATTCATCCTTTCATTAATTCTTCCTCCTCTCTTAGCAACTCTCATTCCAGTTCCAACACTACGTTATCCATACGTTTTAAATAAGAGTTCTATTTCTTTGTATTTCTCTCTTAAAGCATTTTCCCTCCATGAATCTAAAGGCAATTATAGCAATGATAAGGATCAGAATCAAGTTCATCCAAAGATATAAGGACTAAAAACACATTTTTCCCAAAATTTTAATTGTTACATCCAATAGATTTTGTTACTGAAAAAAAAATTAACATAGATACAAACAGGATTATATTTTCAAATTATGGAAATTCTCAAGCGATCACAAATTTCAATGCATTTAGTTCAGTAAATGTGTGTTTAGTAATATATTAATGTTCTTCATTGATCGAGTTATTACACTAGTGAATAAGATGTTTCGCTTGTCTTATATTAGAAAATCAATGGAAAAGTTTACTCTAGGAAAAAAGACAGCTAAAACTTTTGTAGAACAACTTTTACACTACAACCACAGACAGACTGAGAGACCAATAACAATTGAAAATGCAAGCTCTGACCTTTTTCAATGAATCCAAAATAAGAAGATCCAATTGTCCAGCCCCATTTTTTGAAATTACTGTAGAAAAACGACATTTTGCTGTCAGAAAGCATACATCAGCATAGGGTTTTATAATGATGTATAAATGCTTCAAAAACTTCTAGATGTGCCAGCTGCCTTCCAACTGTTTCAATGAGACAAGGCTACAAATTCAAGGTATTTAGCAGCTCTATGGCTTGGTCTATCATTCAGTAAATAAACTTACTGCTTCTTCTGGACAATATATCATCATAAAGACATCGACGTTAATTTTTTAGGTCTGGAAATAAATTTTAGCTGGTCTTTGATGAGATGTATAAATCATATTGAAATACTTTCTTTACACAAGTAATTGTTTGGTATCTTCTTTAACCTTGTGGTTAGTATCACACTTTCCCTCTAATAGAGCATTGGGTATAGAAGGTAGAAGTAGTTGGTGATATAGAGAACACTAAGTTCCTCAATGAAGGAGAGCAGAAGCTTCCTCATCAACAAATAGCCAGGTAATAATCATCATAAAAGAAAACGAACTAAGGTATTCCTCAGTAGTCTTTAAAGGACAGTTAGAAAAGTTCTGAGCTTCTCATTTCAAAGTAATTGACAGATAAATAATAACTCATCTTATTGCACATGAATGATCCAACTTTAAAGTTTGGTGAAAGAGAAGAAAAGAAGCAGTTTTTTTTTTTTTTTTTTTTT
>Ga0209489_110651_pt1 | contig 10161 bp, 15 predicted proteins | sample SiratrowhiteBW_FD_187527 | JGI IMG/M metagenome (GOLD analysis project Ga0209489, IMG submission 187527) | Root nodule microbial communities of legume samples collected from California, USA - Siratro white BW (SPAdes) (version 2) | ecosystem: Host-associated > Plants > Roots > Nodule | place...
AAATATCCCTCCATCTTGAATAGTATTCGAGATAATAAAAGTATATAAGAGCACCTACTCACTTCTAATATACCAATATTATAACTACTTTGTTGGCTTAATAATGAGCAAGGAGTGCCATAAAAAAACAAAAAAATATATTCTATCACTCAATCTCAGTCAAAAATCTATAAATACATACATATATTTGTTAAAGAAAGTATCATTTTCTTTGTCGTCACCCACATATTAAGTGTTCTTTCTAATTTGAATGTTGAAGAGTCTTTTTTTAATTGAATCTCTATTAGGTATTCTAATATTGTTATCAAAGCTCATCTCAAAGAAGTTCACAACTCAATAAGAAGTCTTTCTTTTTTTCCTTTCTAGGTTCGTCTTACGATTCTACGCATTTAAAACATTTTGTGCTCACTCGGATTAAATTTTCTCAAGCCATCAAGGTTTATGAATTTAACTAGATCATAATAATATTTTTTTTATCCAATTTTGAGATGAATCCCTCATCAATAATGATCAACCTCATAACACATATGAAATGCCTATTCTAAAAAAATGATGAAATAATGCAAACTATGATTGTATTATGCAACAAAAAAGCGAGGAGAACATTCATATTCAATTAACCAAACACCTTGAGCTCATCCAACGACAATATCAGGCGAAGATCGAGCAACATCACATTGAGCTACAAATCCTATGTGACTAATTGTATATACAGGTTTGTCATCAACTACAATTAGACAATGTTGAGGATGATTGACAAAGTCATGGATAACATCATCCAACATTTAAGATGACGCCAACAACCAAAAGTGGTTGAGTGAGCACACTAAATAAGCCTCATAGGTGCTTGGTGGTAGAGATTGCGAGTTATGGCTATCAACCTTCCCTATAAGTGGAAGTGCTTAAGCATAGAGAGATACAATAGATCGATCAACTTGGAAGAGTATGTAAAGGCCTAATAAAATAAATAATTCAACCCCATTTCCAATGATAATGTTGTTCATTGCAGAATCTTCCCTACCACACTTAAAAAGCCTTGCCTTGCAGTGATGTTATTAGTTACCACCAAACTCAATCGACTCTTTCCAAACACTTCCATAAACTACAAAATATGATTCACAATTTGGTTTTCGCCGTGAACACAACGGTATTCGGGTTGCAATAAGGTCTTTTCTTTTTCTTGAGTAGTTTGCTAATGAATGTTTCAAAGACATGGGTGAGCTATAGGAACAAACATCCAATCATATTGTTATAGATGAAAATATCAAGATGAGAAATGCCAAACCAGCCTCTTTGGCCAACCCAAGCCAAAATCCAAAATGTCGACATACAGGGTGGTATGAAATATACGCACCCTTCAACACTAGCAGAGATGCCATTTTGGTAAGACACACAGGTTGAAAATATTTCTAACCTTCTACATATGGGATTCCAAGTGCTCCCAAATAACAAACATGTTCAAGAAATTTTGTTCACTTAGTATTGCTAACACGAAAAGATAACTTCTTTTGCTTTTTAAAGCGACATATATTACGAAAAGAATAATTTGAAGTATCAATATGAAAAAATAGAATGTATTTCAAAGAATCATCTCAAGCATGTCCGCTGTGCCAATGCCATAACTTTGTTATTTAGGAACTATACTGTTTTATTTCTATTATAATGTAAAGAAAGGATAATCTTACAGTTTTTATTAGTACTTGAAGAGTTTAGCTAATATAAGTTCTTCACCCTCTCAATTATACCAATTGAAACATCTATACTTTTAAAAAAACCATATTATTTATTTTATCCTTACTTTAGACATAAAAGTTCAAAAATCTTACAGTTTAATTCCTACAATTAAATTCATATTTTAAAAATACTTCGTATTTTATCTAAATAAAGTCTTAACATTTAAAAACCAATCACCTAGTAAAATGAAAATTTTATAATAATATAAATAAATAATAAGAAGAAAAAAAACAAAAAAAACAAAAAAATATAATTATAAAATAATTAGTTAATTATTAAATGTATATTAATTGAAAAACTTATTTAAATGAACCTTCTAACGTAAGAGATAAGAATGAAAAAAAAAAAGAAGATAAGATAAGATGAGAAGAAATAAGGATTATCTATTCATTAAATAAATCTAAACATGACTTTAGAAAAATATTAAAAATTGAAATTAATATGTGTCATCTATTAATCGACCTCAATTGTTTTATATTGCAAATTTTAGAGAAAACTTCTAATTTTAAATTTTATTTCAATAATGACATTGAAAATCACTTACACATGGAGTATAATTTTGTAAGACAACTTGATAGTGGTAACCAAAAATGAAAAAACTCCCACTTTGTTTTTTCTTTGAATAGTGAATAATGAAATTAATAGGAGTACTTAAAGGGTGTTCCAACCCTATTACAAAACAAATAAAACAATACAACATACTCCCTTCAAAAAACCCATATACAACAAATAAAATCCCCACAACTACCTTGCAAAGTGCACTTGGACTAATTTACACCAAACCAAGGCCAACTTGTACAACATGCTAGAGTAGTTAAATAAAGCAATTGAATACAACTAGCATGGGATGAACATGGAAGTCTCTTGGCTTCGTCGCTGACTAACATCAAAACCCTTTAAAAGGCGCCAAAATTGTTTTCGAATTGTTGTTCCAGCTTTGTATACTACCGTACTCTTGCTGCTCCAACTTAACATACCTGCAAAGCGACAACTCCTCTCCAACCCCTCCCATTAGATATTACTTATATATATACACCCTTTAAACGAGAGCTTAGCCCTTCCTAACAAAGATCATGTTGCAGTTATATATGTTAAGAAGTATCAAGCAAACATAAGGTAGGATAAAGAAACCAATCTGATACAAAATAATGTACCATCTGCCATCTAAACCTATTCCAAGACCAAGCCTTAAGTTTTGCTAATGTAAAGATCTCCACATCATCTACTACCCCACTATTAAACACAATTCTATTCCTGTGCATCCATATTTCCCACACTAATGCCACCCACATACCCTTCCAAACTAGATTAACCTTCTTACTAAATCCTGATAGGGAAAACCTCTGGAAATGGTTTATAATTGTTTGGTGCTTAACATAAGAAATTTCAAACCACCTATCACAATTATCCCACACTTTTTGGGCAACTTCACAACTTATGAGAACATGTTGAGCAATTTCCTCAAACTTGTTATATAGTGGACACAAATTACTAAGGACTACAACTCCTCTCTTTTCCAAGTTAAGTCTAGTTGGCAGTTTTTCCAACATAGCCCTCCACACATACAATTGAGCTGAACCTGCAACTTTAAGGCTCCATAATCCCTTAAGCCACTTCTTACTAGAGGGGGTACCATTTTCATTAAGGACCCTATAACCTGACCCAATTGTATATGTTTTTAGGTCACCTGCACCCGATATCCTCCTATCCTAGTTGCCCCTGTTCCACCGAGTAGTACTTATAAGAGTTATTAATTGCCTATATTGTTCATCTTCTCACACGAACAACTCTCTCCTCCATGCCAACTTCCATTCAGAAACATCACTCTCCCCTACATTTGCCCAAACTCCCACTTCACTAATCGTCTTACCTGTATCTAGAGAAAGTGAATACAATCTAGGAAATCTCTCCTTGAAAGAGATGTTCCCGTTCCAAGTATCCTCCCAAAATCTAACCCTAGTCCCGTCACCAAAATCCCAAGCAATCCTATCAAAAAATCAATTATGTTGTTCAATTGACTCACCGATTTTCCTTAGGTCCCGCCACCAGCTAGAGGCTTAACGATCGCCTAAAATACCTGTCATGTCCCTCAAAGACCCATACCTAGACACAATTATATCCCTCCACACTCCCTCCTCTTTCGAACCTAACCTCCATAACCATTTAGCAAGTAGATTTGTATTAAATCTCCCTACATGTTTGATACCCAACCCTCCCTCTTCAACAGGAGAGTAGACTTTATCCCACGCAACCCATGAAATTTTCTTACCTTCACACCACCAACCGCACATAAATCTAACCTATATTTTCCTAATGATTTTGCACACACTGATAGGAGCTTTGAAAAATGACAGATAAAAAAGAGGTAAAGAATTGAAAATTGACTTGATAAGACACAACCTTCCAACCATAGAAATTAACTTTCCCTTCCAAGTCGACAATTTAAATTTAATCTTATCAATAACTGGCGACCAGAATGCCATTGATCTATGATTCCCACCTATGTACATCCCAAGGTACTTAAACGGTATTGCCATACAACCACAATTGAGGAACTTTTAAAAAATAGAATTATCCACTTAATTTACCCCAATCGCACCTATGTGGCTTCTATAAAAGTTAACTTTAAGGCCAGAAGTAATTTCAAAACACCAAAGCACCATTTTAATAGCCATAATGCTTCTAAACTTAGGTTGGGAAAAAAACAAAGTATCGTCTGCAAATTGCAGAAGTTTAACATCTATGCTATTACGACCAACTTTTACCCCTTCTAAGACACCTATCCTAGACGCCTCCCTAACCAACCCAGCCAATCCCTCTGCTACTATAAGAAAAATAAATGATGCTAGAGGATCACCTTGTCTGAACCCTCTTTTAGGTCTAAACTCCTTTGTAGAACTACCATTAATCAAAAACCGAAATTGTAGCTGAGGTAAGGCAAGTTTTAATCCACTTTATCCATTTAACACTAAACCCCATCCTTTCCATCATATAGATAAAAAAATCCCAATCCACCAAATCGAATGCTTTTCCATAATCCACTTTGACTATTACCGCCTTCAAATTCTCTTTCTTCAGGAAGTTCATGGTTTCGTTAGCAATTAGAACACTATCCATCATACCTCTACCACTAACGAAAAAAGTCTGGTGTTTGTCAATTACCTTAGGTGGAACCCTCCTTAGCCTATTAGCTAGAAGCTTAACAATTAATTTATAAACACACCCTACTAGAGATATTGGTCTATACTCATTAAAGGAAGTAGGGTTAACTTTCTTAGGAACCAATGAGATAAAAGAAGCATTACACCCCTTCAGAATGTAACCCGATACATAAAAGCAATGTATAACATTAATCATATCTACTCCTATAATGTCCCATTTGTTTTTAATGTAGCGAAAGTTGTAACAGTCAGGTCCTGGACTTTTATTACTCCCACACTGTCCAACAACTTCAAGAATTTCATGTTCGCTAAACTCTCTACAAAGTATCTCGTTATCCGCATTATCAATTTTGCTAAAGGCCACACCATCCAAGTTCACCCCTAACTTCTGCTAAGCCTCAAACCTGTATTCAAAATGATTCCTAACCTCACTTTTCACTTGATCCGGATCCTCACACCACTCCCCATTAATGAGAATACCTTTGATGTCATTATTTAACATTCTCCATCTAAGTCTAGAGTGGAAGAATTTAGAATTCATATCTCCCTTAGCAATCCAATCTGCCATGGATTTTTGTTTTATCATAGCAGTTTTTCTTTCAAACATGTCCCTAAGAGCACTTAACAATTGGATCCTCCTCAACCTTATATCTTCCTGAAGATTATCATCATCATCACACTTGTCAATAGCTTCAATCTCATCTAAGATACGTTGTCTTCTAAACTTATCACTAATGAACACTTCTACCCTCCACAATTTCAAATCCCTTTTGAGACTTTTCAACTTAATCTTCACCCTCTCTAAGCCATTACCATTATACACATCATTTGTCCAAACTTTCTTAACCAACTCCTTAAAACCTTGTTCTTTAAGCCACACGTCAAACGTTCTAAACGGTACATGGCCCCAATCAATTAATCTATTCTTAACCACCAATGCACAATGGTCAAACACTTCCCTACTAATAATATATTGTGTCAACCCCGGCCACATCATCAACCAATTGTCCGTTACCAAGACTCTATCTAATTTACTCCTAGAGGTATCGTGTGGTCTATACCAAGTGTACCTCCTTCTCACTGTAGGGACATAATACAATTGACAATTCTTGATGAACTCATTAAACTTCTCCATCTCTACTCTACTATGGCATTCTTGACATATTCTCTGCCTCTCACTAGGATACTGACAACGTTAAAGTCACCCACAACACACCACATCATATTATAAGCACTAGTCTTAATGTGTTCTATTTCCGCCCACATAGTATATTTATCAGAAATATGGCATGAAGAATACACATTCATAAAAGCCAACGAAACCTTCTAGCCAGTACCCCTAATATCAAACTCCCCTTTAGTAACCACGAAACCTTTCCCCTCCTCTATAGACAGACACTTAATGGTATGCTAACTCTATCTAGTTAATATACCTCTATCCTCCTTATCTACTCCTTTATGTACCCAACCAATCTCATTAGAACCCTATAAAACATAGCATCTCTGACTACTTATATTGACTAATTTTGTTTCCTGAAAGCATAATATACTCGGTTTTTCTTTTAATAATAACCCTTGAAGATATTTCCATTTTACGTCACCCTCAACCCTCTAATATTAATACTAATTAAACTTATTAAGGTTGCTTTCCACTCTCAGAAGTACTTCTACCCATATCATTATCTCTAGCTTCCAACTCTCCAAATTTTTGTATAACTCTATGCTCATCTCCCGTGCACTGTAACCCATTTCCTTTGCTAACTCCCACATTTCGCATTCATCACCCTCATTTGAAGAGCTCCTCAACCTCCTATTACAATTGAATATGTGACTATCTGAAATGGAATTCGAAAAGAGGAGAGATACCGACCTTTATGACGGAGACATGTTCTCCAGACAGAGCGGAGTTAATCGCTTCAGCTTCCGCTATCCTCTCCGTTACTAGGTTCTCCTTTCCAAAGGGGAAATCTCTTCTCCAACACCTCAGGAGCAATACTTTCTGCAAGAATTAACTCGAAGCCGCCAATAAGAGCTTTACTGTGTTTACCTCTCACAGCATTGATGTCACCTCCAATCCCCTTCTCCGAAATATTCTCTACCTCCGCATCCATACCACTAAGGGCTATATAGCGCATTTGAGCTCCATGTTGAGGGGATATAATTTTCGCCCCTATTGCAGTAACAACGTCATTTAGGCTTCCCTCTCCACTATCATGAATCCCAAAATCGATAAGGCCATTATCGTGCACTTTGATCTCCCTTTCAGGCACAATATAGCTATCTTCTGCAAAAGCCTTCTTAGACAAATTCTTCCTCCACCCCCATACCCTCTTCCTGCACCCTCATACCAAAGTGGAAATGTCGATTATACCCTTCAGTTAAATGTGTGCAAAGTCAGAACTAGCCTCCACCCCCTTCACCCCTATGTGCTTGCCCACTCTCTCATTTCTTAAACCCTAAATCTAACTCACACAAATTGCGCCGCTAGTGACCACCGTGGTTCGTCCAACATCTCTGCCGTTCGTCCAACCTCTCCGCCGTTCGTCCAAGCTCCGCGGACGAAGTCTTCCTCCATCCAGTTCACTCTAATCTCATCCGGTTATAATCCAAGCATCCGGTTCAGTCATGTCCTCTTCGTCAAAATCTTCGATTCAGCCTTCAAATAAGCATAAGGTAATCAATTTGTGATGTTTATTAGTAATTAGTAAGTGATATTGATGATTAGAGTAGTTAATTTGGGATTTGGGGGGCTGTTGATGGCGAATTGGATTTTTTTCCGATCTGTGTATCTGAGTTCACAATTTCATTATAATGTAAACTGGATGTGTAGTCCATCCGGTTGTGATTGTGTTTTCAAATGAGAACCGGATGGCTTTCTCATCCAGTTATCAGTTTCCCAAATATTTTTTTAACTTTGTGTTGTGTAACTTTGTGCACTGACAGATATGGCGAGGACCAGAGGAGCATCTTCACAACCTGAAGGGCGTAGAAGGCCTACAACATCAGTGCGTAGAGGAGATCGAGGTGCTTCGTCTAGTGTACCTCCTGTTGCTGCTGATGCTGTTGATATTGGTGGTGTAGCTCCTCGCATTGGTGGGGGTGAGGCTGCTGAGGTGGTAGGTTTTCCTGGGGGACCATCTGATATGTTCCTTTTGGTAAGTTATAATCATCATGTAGTGTTGAGGCTGTGGGAGGGTGAGGTAAGATTATGTTATAAGTTATTATATTTAGTTTGCGTTTAATATGTGAAATTTTTAATATCATTTGTTGTATTTTGTTTAGGATCGTGGAGTCCTAAAGTTAGTCTCCCATGGAAGAAAAGTGAACAACTTTTCCTCGTGCTAAGGTGTTTGCTTGGATTGCCAATAGCGGATTATTGCCTCTATGTAACACGTGCTATGAGGTAGCTAACAAGGGACTGATGTTATTATTTGTTGAGAGGTGGCATCGAGACACCAATACCTTTCATATGCCATTTGGTGAGATCACAGTCACATTGGATGACGTCTCAAGCCTACTCCACCTACCTATTATGGGACAGTTTCCCATTTTTGAAAGGTTAGACAACAGTGGAGCTGTTTCTGTGATATGGGAATTGTTAGGTGTTCCTGATGGTGCTGCTAATGCCACTTTGCGGGATGGTCGGGGCAATGTTGTACTCCTAAGTTGGTTGGGAGATCACTATGAGGCATGCTGTGAAAATAAAGACTGGGAGTTTGCTGCAAGGGCATATTTGTTGCATCTTATTTGATGCACAATTTTTGTTGACAAAAGTGCCACATTTGTATCCATTTCTTATTTGGCACTATTTCGGGAGCTAGTGGTTTGTGGTAGTTATGCCTGGGGAGCAGCTGCTTTCGCACACATGTATGATAAGCTAGGAGATGCTTCTTTAGCTGGGACCAAACAATTGGGTGTTTTCATTACTCTCTTACAGGTACATGAATTTAATTACCACTAAATAACTTAGAAGATTATGTTTTATTACTTCTAACTTCATTTAGTATTGACAGGCATGGATATATGAGCACTTCCCATATATAGGAAATAAAGATGTAAACCCGAGCTATAGTGAAGAACTTCCACGGGCTTGTCGATACGTGGTCAGTCGACATCCCTCTAGGTTGGTTGATGTCCGACAACAATTATATCGATTGACCTCTCTGGTGTCATCTGGTGTCCATACACTTCTCATAGAGTTTTCCGGCCTCTTGAGCCGATTTCATTTTTTCGGGTTTTTCTCCAATATGGACATACCATTCAGATGCACCTTCCTGATAGAGTTCTGAGACAGTATGGGTATATACAGACCATACCACCTCCTCCTCCACTGCAAGATATGGCTGCTTTTAATACGGTTAATGCATGCTGGGTACATTTTTCTGATAATGTTGTCACTACATTGATACCTAGTGTCGGCCCACATGCATGCTCGGAGGACTATATTGCTTGGTATACTCGTATGTCGCATCCATATGTCATTAGATGTGATGACGAAGGAGATCGTGGTGGTCGTAGCCGTAGCCGTAGTCATAGTCATAGTCATGACGAAGATCTGCCAGCCTCGTCGTCACAACAATAGCCACCCACGGTATTCGATTACATTGACATTTTTTACTTTTATTTCATTATTGTAAATGATTACATTATTATTGTTATTGTTTAATTTTTCAGACTATCTTTAGAAGGACAACCACCCTATTTCAGAGGGCAATTAGTTGTGGAGATGCACATGAGGATACAGTAGCTGCCTATGAATTGGCTCGCACACATTCACGTGAAGGACAAGTATATAGTAGACGACACAGAGGTGGCCGAGGGAGAGGGACGTCTAGTTCTTAGGGTTTTATGTGTACCTCATATGTATTTGTGACCATGTTTATGTATTCACTATATTCCTACTTGGATTATGTATTCACTATGTTGGTACTTGGTTTATATATTCAGTATGTTGGTACTTCATTTATGTAAGCAGTATGTTGGTACAATATTAATCAATCATCACCAACATTTACATATATATTAATCAATCATCACCAAGATTTACATATGATATACTTGATTGTAACATAGATACAAATAGTTGCATTCTGCTAATATAATGAGAGAGCCATAATTGTGCTGTTGGAAACTGTTTTGACTGAAATACAAGAGGGGGGGTGAATTGGATTTCAAAACTTTTTGAAACAATTTGATATTTTTCAGTAAAATGCAATTCTGTTTCACAGACTGGATCTTTATTTGAATTTACTGAATCAGAACAGTT
>Ga0209489_110653_pt1 | contig 10158 bp, 3 predicted proteins | sample SiratrowhiteBW_FD_187527 | JGI IMG/M metagenome (GOLD analysis project Ga0209489, IMG submission 187527) | Root nodule microbial communities of legume samples collected from California, USA - Siratro white BW (SPAdes) (version 2) | ecosystem: Host-associated > Plants > Roots > Nodule | place: USA...
CACAAAAATGTTTAGAATTTTTTGAAAAGTTTGGATATGTGAAATAGGAAAAAAATATTGCCAAAATGCTAAAAAAAGAAAAAAAAAAGAAATAGTAATTGATGGAATTTATGAAGAAATTTGAATTTTAAATGTCTATATTTTTTAGAAAAATATTATATGATTTTCCAAAACCTTTGATAAAATGTCTATTCCATAAAATAAAAAAAAACATAAAAATTTTTACAATTTTTTGACAAGTACAGACAGGAAAAATTGAAAATAAATGTAAAAAATAATAAAAAAATAAAAAATAAATGGTAAACCGTAGAATTTTGAAAAAAGAAATTTTGTATATCAATATTTAGCACTTTTAGAAATTTTCAAAAATCATTGGTAAAATCTCTAAGCCTTGCAATAAAATAACACAAAAAATTCCATATTTTTTTGACAAGTTTGGATAGGTGAAATAGAAAACAAAATGCCACAAATGCTAAAAAAGTAAAAAAAGAAATAGTAAACGATGAAATTTTGTCAAAATTTTGGATTTTAAATATCTCAATTTTTTTAAAAAAAAACAATAGTTTTGCAGAATTTTTTGATAAAATGTCGGATCCATACAACAAAAGAACACAAAAATATTACAATATTTTTGAAAACCATAGACAGGTAAAATAAAAAAAAAAGGATGTCAAAAATACTAAAAAATTAAAAAAAGCAAATAGTAAACGATGGAATTCTGAAAATGTTTTGTATTTAAAGTGTCTCTATTTTTTTTAAGAAAAATTCAAAAATTTTCCAGAATTCTCTGATAAAATCTCTAATCGTACAATAAAGCACAACAAAAATGTTTAGAATTTGTTGACAAGTTTGGATAGCTGAAATAGGAAAAAAAGATTACCAAAATGCTAAAAAAATAAAAAAAAATAGTACACGATGGAATTTATGAAGAACTTTGGATTTCAAATGTCTATGTTTTTTAGAAAAATGTTCCTTGATTTTCCAAAATTCTTTGATAAAATCTCTAATCCTTAAAATAGAAAAACAAAAAACTTTAAAGAATTTTTTTACAAATACAGATAGACGAAATTGAAAAGAAAATGTCAAAAATAATAAAAAAATAAAAAAACACATAGTAAACCTCAGAAATTTGAAAAAAAAATATTTCACATATCCATATTTTTTTTAAAAGAACTTGTAGAATTTTCCAGAAATCGTTACTAAAATCTCTAACCCTTCCAATAAAACACTACAAAAAATTCTATAATTTTTGGACAAGTTTGGATAGGTCAAATAGAAAACAAAATGCTAAAAATACTAAAAAACTAGAAAAGAAAAAGTAAACGATGGAATTTTGTTGAATTTTTGGATTTTAAATATATCAATTTTTTTTGAAAACAAAATCATAGTTTTCCAGAATTTTCTGACAAAATGTCGGATCCATACAATAAAAGAACACAAAAATATTACAATTTTGTTGAAAACCATAGACATGTAAAATAGAGAAAAAGATGTCAAAAATACTAAAATATTAAAAAGGCAAATAGTAGACGATGAAATTCTGTAAATGTTTTGTATTTAAAGTATCTCTATTTTTTTTTTTAATAAAAATTCAAGAATTTTCCAGAATTCTCTCATAAAATCTGTAATAAAAAAATAAAAAAAATAAATAATAAACCGTAGAATTTTGAAAAAAAAATATTTCACATATCAATATTTTTTTTAAAAGAACTTTTAGAATTTTTAAAAAATCGTTAGTAAAATCACTAACCCTTCCAAGAAAACACTACAAAAAATTTCATAATTTTTGGTCAAGTTTGGATAAGTGAAATAGAAAACAAAATGCCAAAAATGCTAAAAAATAAAAAAGAAATAGTAAACGAAGGAATTTTGTTGAAATTTTTGATTTTAAATATTCCAATTTTTTGAAAAAAATCATAGTTTTGCAGAATTTTTTGATAAAATCTCTGATCCATACAATAAAACAACAAAAAAAATTTATAATTTTTTTGAAAATCATAGACAGGTAAAATAGAATAAAAAGATGTCAAAAATACTAAAAACTTAAAAAGGCAAATAGTAGACGATGGAATTCTGAAAATGTTTTGTATTTAAAGTATCTCTATTTTTTTAATAAAAATTCAAGAATTTTCCGGACAAAAATGCGTAGAATTTTTGGACAAGTTTGGATAGGTGAAATAGGAAATAAAGATTACCAAAATGCTAAAAGAATAAAAAAAACCAAGAGTAATTGATAGAATTTATGAACAATTTTGGATTTCAAATGTCTATATTTGTTTGAAAAATATTCCATGATTATCCAAAATTGTTTGATAAAATCTCTAATCCATAAAGTAAAATAACGTAAAAACTTCCAGAATTTTTTGCAAAGTACAGATAGGAAAAATTGAAACTAAAATGTCAAAAATAATAAAAAAATAAATAGTAAACCGTAGAATTTTAAAAAAAAAATTTCACATATCAATATTATTTTTAAAAGAACTTTTAGAATTCTTCAAAAATCGTTAGTAAAATCTCTAACCCTTCCAATAAAATACTACAAAAAATTCCATAATTTTTGGACAAGTTTGGATAAGTGAAAAAGAAAACAAAATGCCAAAAATGTTAAAAAACTAAAAAAGAAATAATAAACGATGGAATTTTGTTAAAATTTTGGATTTTAAATATCTCAATTTTTTTTGAAAAAAAACTATAGTTTTGCAGAATTTTTTGATAAAATCTCGGATCCATACAATAAAATAACACAAAAATTTTGCAATTTTTTTAAAAACCATAAATAGGTAAAATTGAAAAAAAAAGATGTCAAAAATACTAAAAAATTAAAAAAGCAAATAGTAAACGATAAAATTCTGAAAATGATTTCTATTTAAGGTATCTCTATTGTTTTTAATAAAAATTCAAGAATTTTTCAGAATTCTATGATAAAATCTATAATCCGTTCAATAAAGCACTACAAAAATGTTTAGAATTTTTTAACAAGTTTGGATAGGTAAAATAGGAAAAAAAGATTACCAAAATGCTAAAAGAATAAAAAAAAGAGTAATTGATAGAGTTTATGAAGAATTTTGGATTTCAAATGTTTATATTTTTTTGAAAAATATTCCATGATTATCCAAAATACTTTGATAAAATCTCTAATCGATAAAGTAAAAAAACATAAAAATTTCTAGAATTTTTTTGACAAGTACAGATAGGAGAAATTCAAACTAAAATGTCAAAAATAATAAAAAAATAAATAGTAAACCGTAGAATTTTGAAAGAAAAAAATTTCACATATCAATATTTTTTTTAAAAGAACTTTTAGAATTTTTCAAAAATCGTTAGTAAAATCTCTAACCCTTCCAATAAAACACTACAAAAAATTCCATAATTTTTGGACAAGTTTGGATAAGTGAAATAGAACACAAAATGCCAAAAATGCTAAAAAAATAAAAAAGAAATAGTAAAGGAAGGAATTTTGTTGAAAGTTTGGATTTTAAATATCTCAATTTTTTTTGAAAAAAATCATAGTTTTGCAGAATTTTTTGATAAAATCTCGGATCCATACAATAAAAGAAAAAAAAATTTACAATTTTTTTGAAAATCATAAGGAGGTAAAATAGAAGAAAAAGATGTCAAAAATACTAAAAAATTAATAAGACAAATAGTAGACGATGGAATTCTGAAAATGTTTTGTATTTAAAGTATCTATATTTTTTTTTAATAAAAATTCAAGACTTTTCCAGAATTCCCTGAGAAAATCTATAATCCGTACACTCAAGCACCACAAAAATGTATAAAATTTTTTGACAAGTTTGGATAGGTGAAATAGGAAATAAAGATTACCAAAATGCTAAAAGAATAAAAAAAAACAAGAGTAATTGATAGAATATGAAGAATTTTGGATTTCAAATGTCTATATTTTTTTGAAAAATATTTCATGATTATCCAAAATTCTTTGATAAAATCTCTAATCCATAAAGTAAAAAAACATAAAAACTTCCACAATTTTTTGCAAAATACAGATAGGAGAAATTGAAACTAAAATGTCAAAAATAATAAAAAAATAAAAAAATAAATAATAAACCGTAGATATTGAAAAAAAAAATATTTCACATATCAATATTTGTTCTAAAAGAACTTTTAGAATTTTATAAAAATCGTTAGTAAAATCTCTAACCCTTCCAATAAAACACTACAAAAAATTCCACAATTTTTGGACAAGTTTGGATAAGTGAAATAGAAAACAAAATGCCAAAAATGCTAAAAAAATAAAAAAGAAATAATAAACGAAGGAATTTTGTTGAAATTTTGGATTTTAATTATCTCAATTTTTTTGAAAACAATCATAGTTTTGTAGAATTTTTTGATAAAATCTCGGATCCATATAATAAAATAATAAAAAAAATTTACAATTTTTTTAAAAACCATAAACAGGTAAAATTGAAAAAAAATGTTTAAAATACTAAAAAATTAAAAAAGCAAATAGTAAACGATGAAATTCTGAAAAAGTTTTGTATTTAAAGTATCTCTATTGTTTTTAATAAAAATTCAAGAATTTTCCACAGTTCTATGATAAAATCTATAATCCGTTCAATAAAGCACCACAAAAATGTTTAGAATTTTTTTACAAGTTTGGATAGGTAAAATAGGAAAAAAAAGATTACTAAAATGCTAAAAGAATAAAAAAAAGAGAGAGTAATTGATAGAATTTATGAAGAATTTTGGATTCCAAATGTCTATATTTTTTTGAAAATATTCCCTAATTTTCCAAATTTCTTTGATAAAATCTCTAATCGATAAAATAAAAAAACAAAAATTTCTAGAATTCTTTGACAAGCACAGATAGGAGAAATTGAAACTAAAATGTCAAAAATAATAAAAAAATAAAAAAATAAATAGTAAACCGTAGATTTTTGAAAAAAAAATATTTCACGTATCAATATTTTTTCTAAAAGAACTTTTAGAATTTTTTAAAAATCGTTAGTAAAATCTCGGATCCATACAATAAAACAACAAAAAAATTTTACAATTTTTTTTGAAAATCATATACAGGTAAAATAGAATAAAAAGATGTAAAAAATACTAAAAAATTAAAAAGGCAAATAGTAGACGATGGAATTCTGAAAATGTTATGTATTTAAAGTATCTCTATTTTTTTTAATAAAAATTCAAGAATTTTCCAAAATTGTATGATAAAATCTATAATTCGTACAATAAAGCACTACAAAAATGTTTAGAATGTTTTAACAAGTTTGGATAGGTGAAATAGGAAAAAGAGATTACCAAAATGCTAAAAAAATAAAAAAAATAGTAAACAATGGACTTTATGAAAAATTTTGGATTTCAAATGCCTACATTTTTTAGAAAAATATTCAATGATTTTCCAAAATTCTTTTCTAAAATCTCTAATCTATAAAATAAAAAAAATAAAAATTTATAGAATTTTTTTACAAGTACAGATAGACGAAATTGAAAATAAAATGTCAAAAACAATAAAAAAACAAAAATACAAATAGTAAACCGCAGAATTTTGAAAAAAAAAATATTTCACATATCAATAGTTTATTTAAAAAAACTTTTAGAATTTTCCAAAAATCGCTGGTAAAGTCTCTAATCCTTCCAATAAAACACCACAATAAATTCCATAATTTTTGGACAAGTTTGGATAGGTGAAATAGAAAACAAAATGCTAAAAATGTTAAAAAAAATAAAAAAGAAATAGTAAACGATGGACTTTTGTTGAAATTTTGTATTCCAAATATCTCAAATTTTTTTGAAAACAAAACGATAATTTTGTAGAATTTTTTGATAAAATCTTGGATCCATACAAGAAAACAACACAAAAATTTTACAATTTTTATGAAAACCTTAGACAGGTAAAATAGAAAAAAAATGTCAAATATGCTAAAATATTAAAAAAAGGAAATAGTAAACGATGAAATTCTGAAAATGTTTTGTTTTTAAAGTATCTCTATTTTTTTTAATAAAAATTTAAGAATTTTCTAGAATTCTCTGATAAAATCTATAATCCGTACAATAAAAGCACCACAAAAATGTTTAGAATTTTTTGACAAGTTTGGATAGGTGAAATAGGAAAAAAAGATTATCAAAATGCAAAAAAATAAAAAAAAACCAAATAGTAAACGATAGAATTTATGAAGAATTTTGGATTTCAAATGTCTATATTTTTTTGAAAAATATTCCATGATTTTCCAAAATTCTTTGATAAAATCTCTAATCCATAAAATAAAAAAAAACATAAAAATTTCTAGAACTTTTTGACAAGTACAGATAGGAGAAATTGAAAATAACTGTTCAAAAAAAAAAAAAAATAGTAAACCGAAGAATTAAAAAAAAACAAATATTTCACATATCAATATTTTTTTTAAAAGAACATTTGGAATTTTCCAAAAATCGTTGGTAAAATCTTTAACCCTTCCAATAAAACACTACAAAAAATTCCATAATTTTTGAACAAGTTTGGATAGGTGAAATAGAAAACAAAATGCCAAAAATGCTAAAAAAATTAAAAAGAAATAGTAAACGATGGAATTTTTTGGAAATTTTGGATTTTAAATATCTCAATTTTTTTTGAAAAAAAATCAAAGTTTTGCAGATTTTTTTGATAAAATCTCGGATGCATATAATAAAAGAACACAAAAATTTTACAATTCTTTTTTGAAAATTATAGACAGGTAAAATGGAAAAAAATGTCAAAACATACTAAAAAATTAAAAAAGCAAATGCTAAACGAATGAATTCTGAAAATGTTTAGTAGTTAAAGTATCTCTATTTTTTTTTAACAAAAATTGATGAATTTTCCAGAATAATCTGATAAAATATATAATCTGTACAATCAAGCACCACAAAAATCTTTAGAATTTTTTGACAAGTTTGGATAGGTGAAATAGGAAAAAAAGATTACCAAAATGCTAAAAAAATAAAAAAAAAACAAATAGTAAACAATGGAATTTATGAAGAATTTTGGATTTCAAATGTCTATATTTTTTAGAAAAATATTTCATGATTTTCCAAAATTCTTTGATAAATCTCTAGTCCATAAAATAAAAAAACATAAAAATCTCTAGAATTTTTTGACAAGTACGGATAGGAGAAATTGAAAATAAAATGTAAAAAATAATAAAAAAATAAATAGTAAACCGTAAAATTTTGAAAAAACAAATATTTCTCATATCAATATTTTTTTTAAAAAAACTTTTAGAATTTTCCAAAAATCATTGGTAAAATCTCTAACCCTTCCAATAAAACACTACAAAAAATTCCATAATTTTTTGACATGTTTGGATAGGTGAAATAGATAAAAAAAATCCCAAAAATGCTAAAAAAATAAAAAAGAAATAGTAAACGATGGAATTTTGTTGAAATTTTGAATTTTAAATATCTCAATTTTTTTTGAAAAAAAAATCATAGTTTTGCTGAATTTTTTGATAAAATCTCGGATTCATACAATAAAACAGCACAAAAATTTTACAAATTTTTTGAAAATCATAGATAGGTAAAATAAAAAAAAATAGATGTCAAAAATATTAAAACATTAAAAAAGCAAATATTAAACCATGAAATTCTGAAAATGTTTCGAATTTAAAGTATCTTTATTTTTTTTAATAAAAATTCAAGTATTTTCCAGAATTCTCTGATAAAATCTATAATTCGTACAATCAAGCACAACAAAAAAGTTTAGAATTTTTTGACAAGTTTGGGTAGGTGAAACAGGAAAAAAAGATTACCAAAATGCTAAAAAAATAAAAAAAACAATAGTAATTAATGGAATTTATGAAGAATTTTGGATTTCAAATGTCTATATTTTATAGAAAAATATTCCATGATTTTCCAAAATTCTTTTATAAAATCTCTAATCCATAAAATAAAAAAACATAAAAATTTATATAATTTTTTGACAAGTATACATAAGAGAAATTGAAAATAAAATGTCAAAAATAATAAAAAAATAAATAATAAATCGTAGAATTTTGAAAAAAAATATTTCACATATCAATATTTTTTTAAAAAGAACTTTAAGAATTTTCCAAAAATTGTTAGTAAAATCTCTAACCCTTCCAATAAAACACTACAAAAAATTCCATAATTTTTGGACAAGTTTGGATAGGTGAAATAGAAAACAAAATGCCAAAAATGCTAAAAAAATTAAAAAGAAATAGTAAACGATGGAATTTTTTAGAAATTTTGGATTTTAAATATCTCAATTTTTTTTGAAAAAAAATCAAAGTTTTGCAGATTTTTTTGATAAAATCTCGGATGCATATAATAAAAGAACACAAAAATTCTACAATTTTTTTTTGAAAATTATAGACAGGTAAAATGGAAAAAAATGTCAAAAAATACTAAAAAATTAAAAAAGCAAATGGTAAACGAATGAATTCTGAAAATGTTTAGTAGTTAAAGTATCTCTATTTTTTTTTTAACAAAAATTGATGAATTTTCCAGAATAATATGATAAAATATATAATCTGTACAATCAAGCACCACAAAAATCTTTAGAATTTTTTGACAAGTTTGGATAGGTGAAATAGGAAAAAAAAAGATTACCAAAATGCTAAAAAAATAAAAAAAAACAAATAGTAAATAATGAAATTTATGAAGAATTTTGGATTTCAAATGTCTATATTTTTTAGAAAAATATTCCATGATTTTCCAAAATTCTTTGATAAATCTCTAGTCCATAAAATAAAAAAACATAAAAATCTCTAGAATTTTTTGACAAGTACGGATAGGAGAAATTAAAAATAAAATGTAAAAAATAATAAAAAAATAAATAGTAAACCGTAAAATTTTGAAAAAACAAATATTTCTCATATCAATATTTTTTTTTAAAAAACTTTTAGAATTTTCCAAAAATCATTGGTAAAATCTCTAACCCTTCCAATAAAACACTATAAAAAATTCCATAATTTTTTGACATGTTTGGATAGGTGAAATAGATAAAAAAATCCCAAAAATGCTAAAAAAATAAAAAAGAAATAGTAAACGATGAAATTTTGTTGAAATTTTGAATTTTAAATATCTTAATTTTTTTTGAAAAAAAAAATCATAGTTTTGCTGAATTTTTTGATAAAATCTCGAATTCATACAATAAAACAACACAAAAATTTTACAAATTTTTTGAAAATCATAGATAGGTAAAATAAAAAAAATAGATGTCAAAAATATTAAAACATTAAAAAAGCAAATATTAAACCATGGAATTCTGAAAATGTTTCGAATTTAAAGTATCTTTATTTTTTTTAATAAAAATTCAAGTATTTTCCAGAATTCTCTGATAAAATCTATAATTCGTACAATCAAGCACAACAAAAAAGTTTAGAATTTTTTGACAAGTTTGGGTAGGTGAAACAGGAAAAAAAGATTACCAAAATGCTAAAAAAATAAAAAAAACAATAGTAATTAATGGAATTTATGAAGAATTTTGGATTTCAAATGTCTATATTTTATAGAAAAATATTCCATGATTTTCCAAAATTCTTTTATAAAATCTCTAATCCATAAAATAAAAAAACATAAAAATTTATATAATTTTTTGACAAGTATACATAAGAGAAATTGAAAATAAAATGTCAAAAATAATAAAAAAATAAATAATAAATCGTAGAATTTTGAAAAAAAATATTTCACATATCAATATTTTTTTAAAAAGAACTTTAAGAATTTTCCAAAAATTGTTAGTAAAATCTCTAACCCTTCCAATAAAACACTACAAAAAATTCCATAATTTTTGTACAAGTTTGGATAGGTGAAATAGAAAAGAAAATGCCAAAAATACTAAAAAACTAAAGAAGAAATAGTAAACGATGGAATTTTGTTGAAATTTTAGATTTTAAATATCTCAATTTTTTTTGAAAAAAACAAACCATAGTTTTGCAGAATTTTGTGATAAAATGTCGGCTCCATACAATAGAAGAACACAAAAATTTTACAATTTTTTTGAAAACCATAGATAGGTAAAATAGAAAAAAAATATGTCAAAAATACTAAAATAATAAAAAAGCGAAGAATAAATGATAGAATTCTGAAAATGTTAAGTATTTAAAGTATCTATATTTTTTTCATAAAAATTCAACAATTTTCCAGAATTCTCTGATAAAGTCTACAATCCGTACAATAAAGCACCACAAAAATGTTTAGGATTTTTTGACAAGT
>Ga0209489_110654_pt1 | contig 10157 bp, 8 predicted proteins | sample SiratrowhiteBW_FD_187527 | JGI IMG/M metagenome (GOLD analysis project Ga0209489, IMG submission 187527) | Root nodule microbial communities of legume samples collected from California, USA - Siratro white BW (SPAdes) (version 2) | ecosystem: Host-associated > Plants > Roots > Nodule | place: USA...
ACTTTCGAAAAGCATTCCTTGAGTTTTTCTAAGAGAGATATTGCCCCTTTTGTGCGATCATCATTTTTGCAAAGCTTTTCAAATCAAGAAACCTCCAAGAACGTGAATCTTTGAAGCATCCTTGAAGGGAGGTTCTTGCTACTTTGGTTCTGGACCAAAGCTAAGTCTTCTGCACCTGATCCTCATTTTGTGTAATCTGTTTTGTGTAGAAGCATTCTGTTATCTTCTCTGATTCTGTTGAATTGCAATCTGTTTGCTGTTTTCAATTACTGGGTTTGTAATTGAGTTGGTACAGTAGGTTCTGCACTGGTCTCGCATCTGTTGAAAGGTTCAGTAAAGGGTGAGTGCTACTGGGAGCAGTGTTGCTTGCGGACTGCAAGTGTTGTGGTGCAGTGGGTTTCTGCACTGGTTACACACAAGCTGAGGGGTTCAGTGAGGTGTGGGTTTACTGCTGGAGCCAGTTTGTAACTTGCTGGGAGCAAGGGTTGTAAACTGATCTTGTGATCTGTTTTAGTGGAAATCTTTGCTAGTTTGCAAAGGACTGGACATAGCCCTTGTGGAAGGGTGAACCAGGATAAAAATTCTGTGTTCTTGCTTTTCTCCTTACACTTCTTGATTGTCTTTATTCACTGCTGCCATCTTTAAAAATTAACTGGATTAAAATCAGTTCATATTGTTAATCAAACTCTGAACATCTGTTTACATAATCTACTGTGATTCTGGATTGTGTGTAATATACTGGATTGTGTTTATACATATAAAATCTGGGTTAGCACAATCTTACACTGTAAACTGATTTCTGGGTTTAACTGAATTCTGGGCTTAACTCTTATATATTTCGCTGTGCTCAATCGATTGTTTACCTAACAGTTCAGAATTACACAGCTCAGTCGATTGAATAAAGAATTTTCATTCTCTACTTCAAGAATAATTCAGATTTGCGAAAAGTTTTCTAAGTTCAATTCACCCCCCTCTTGAACTCGGTCTAAACCTTATTTTTCAACTTCCTGAGCCAAACCTTAAAACTAAAGTCATGTGCCACCTAAAACCATCATCATGAACTTCTTTTCACCCTAAGAATGCCATGAAAACAGGCCCTCCAAACAGCACCACGTTTTCATACGAAAACAACACCTAAAACCATCATCATGAACCTCTTTTCACCAGAATGCCATGAAAACAGCCCCTCCAAACATCACCATGTTTTCATACGAAAACAGCACCTAAAACCATCATCATGAACCTCTTTTCACCATAAGAATGCCATGAAAACAGCCCCTCCAATCAGCACCACGTTTTCATACAAAAACAGCACCTAAAACCATCATCATGAACCTCTTTTCACCATAAGAATGCCATGAAAACAGCCCCTCCAAAACAATAGCCTAAAATAGCGCCATATCTCCTCCAAAACTGCATTTACCTCCAAAACAGTCACCATGCACCACCGAAAACTCACATATTTAAGCTTTGCATTGCCATGAATTCATTCATTCACGTTCCATTTTTACATGCATGATCCCGCTAAAACTAAAGTGTCAATTCCATGTTACATATAACTGTTGCATGTTATTTTTCAACACCGAATTTGATATATACCCCAATTCCCAAAGCCCAGGCTTTAAACCTAGCACTGTATCTCAAAGCCCAGGCTTTAAACCTGGCACTGTATCTCAAAGCCCAGGCTTTAAACCTGGCACTGTATCCCGAAGCCCAGGCTTTAAACCTGACACTGTATCCCAAAGCCTAGGCTTTAAACCTGGCACTGTTTCTCAAAGCCTAGGCTTTAAACCTGGCATCGTTACTCAAAGCCTAGGCTTTAAACCTGGCACCTTACCCAAAGCCCAGGCTTTAAACCTGGCACTGTTATCCAAAGCCCAAGCTTTAAACCTGGCATTGGTGCCATTCACTTACCTTATTTTCAAACACAAGCTTTCAAAAATTTCAAAAAAAAAAAAAAAAAAAATAAAAAAAACCAACAATCTTATAAAAAAAAAAAAAAAAAAAATATCAAGACAACCAACAATCTTATCAACAAAGAACTACGTAACCCTGATTCTCCATCCCTGATGGAGATACGTAGGAGCAAGGTCAAACCTTGTCGGGCTTGTAATACCCTAAAAAATAGTTATGGAATAAAAACTAACCTAGAATTTAGTTTTAGAAATAAATAAGATAACACCTATTTGTTTTAAACAGAAAAATTGTTTATGTAAATAAAAGATAGTTATTTACTTTTTATTTTTTATAACAACCACCAACTCTCTCTCTCCCTAAGAAGATACTCTCTCTAAGATATTCTATCTCTCTTAGAAGATATTCTATTTTGTTCTAATAAAAACCACCAATTATCTCTAAGTAGATATTTTCTCTCTAAGAAGATATTTTATTTCTCTAAAAAGATATTCTGTTTTATTCTAATAAAAACTACCAACTCTCTCTTTTTAAGAAGATATACAGTTTTATGAAAACCACCATCTCTCAAACAATTTCTCTTTAACGTTTCTACCTTCTCTCTAGATTTGTGATCTCATATGTTATCAGATTGACAATCATAGGACACTCCTAGATTCCTAGCGTTGAGTAGATCAAGAGTGTCCGATCAGATTCTTGAACAGAGTTACGTTGTCTGTGATTTTAGGGTTTTTGAGTATCTCTACTCTATAGAGGTAAGGAAAGCTAGTTGCATGTATGTTTTTATAAATGTTTGTCTCCTTTGAAATATAAATTTATTTATAATGTTGATATTTGGTAAGAGAAGCTAGTTGCATGTATGTTTTTATAAATGTTTGTCTCCTTTGAAATATAAATTTATTTATAATGTTGATATTTGGTAAGGGAAGCTAGTTGCATGTATGTTTTTATAAATGTTTGTCTCTTTTGAAATAGAAATTTATTTATAATGTTGATATTTGGTAAGGGAAGCTAGTTTGAATGTTTTTAATAAATATTATAATTACTTTTTTTTATTATATATGAATTTGAATTGAATAGAATGAATGTTTATGAATGGTACGATGTAGTATCAATGTTTGTGAATGATGTGGTGTGTGATCGAGACATAGTATCTTCAGGAAAGGAGATACCCGTGTTGAGATTATTAGGATGTGCATTGTTTGGGGATTCTAAGGAGGTATCTGACTCTACTGGTACATTGGATTTATATAGATGAAGTTTACCAGTTGGTGAAGAGTCGAAGGAGGTTCATATGGTCCTGTCCGAGGTTTGAAATATGAGCCTGATTGGAATAGGACATATGGATTAACCCTGTGGATATGGGGTCCGAGGTTTGAAATATGAGCCCGATCGGAATAAACTGTTCAGAACAGTTAGGTGGTATATGACAGGTGCACACCTCTTGATATCTAACTCAATGCACGGGTCTTCCGGAAGTAGAGAGTCTAGTGTCTTTGTTTGTGAGTCAGTGTATGTATGATGTTAGATGAATTATGAAAGATTGAATTGTTGTTGTTTTGTTGAGATAGAAATCCAATTTATGAAAATATATATATATTTTTGAAAACTCTCTAACTTATCCTTCTTTTTGTGTGTTGTTTGTTTTGTTTTTAAAACTGCGATGATCGTGTATATTACACGGGAGCAGAGGATTTGACAGGTGGTGGGAGTTCCCAGTAAACTGATGGAGAAGCTTTATTTTATTTTATTTTATTTGTAATTTTTACGAAGATATTTTTATTAGATCTTTTGTGGAGAAATATATTTTTAAATACATTATGAATGTATTGATTTTTATATTTAAGGTTTATTATATAATTCTTATCCAATAAAGTTCCTATTATATGAAAAATATGGGATGTTACAAAGCTCCCTGAAACCAAAAAACTATTTTGTTTGTTTTATCTTAATCTCTTTCTTGGGAAAATAAATGTTTTAAAAAATCACACTCAGATTATTTATTTAATTAAAGGTACCATCTTAGGATGGGCGTTGTAGGGGTGCTAACACCTTCCTCATACGTAACCGACTCCCGGACTTGAAATCCGTTTTCGCAAACTTGCCTTATCTTGTTTTTGGTTTTTCATAGTTTTTCCTAATAAACTATGGTGGCGACTCCACTATTTTGAAAATAAAATTATTTTTGTTCGCCGTCCCCGTCGTGACCCCGGTTGCGACATATATCTAATATAAGATTGGAAACAAATTATATGAAAGATAAGCGAGAATGAAAATGTGGAACGAAATTGGACAGAAGATATCAAAAGGACAACATGCAACAAAATAGGAAACAAATCTGGCAATTCTAAATAGTTGGAAACTAAGAAATAAAGGCAAACAATATATGAGACAAAATAAAATTTTGAAATCCATGAAGCAAAGAGACTTATAAATACATATAAGCTTCAAGGAGAAAGCATAACTTATTGAAATTGTTCTTAAATATGAATTTATTATAATTGTAGTTATTATTTTATATTGCACAAATTCTTTGAGAAGAACGATAATTTTATTACTTGCTACATTGTGATTGGTGCATTTTCCATCACAAGAAAATAAACTAACAATTTTTTGACACCATTGTCGGGGATTTGTGTTTCAATATATAACAATTATTCTTTTATAATTTTTCATATTTTATTTTATTTTATTTTTAATTTAAAGACTAACTTTTAGTTTTAGGGTTTTATGTTCTTTTGTATGCAAGGGTCTATTCATACCAAGGGGACAATTCGTTAGAGCCACTACTTGTAGATCCATAGATCGAAAGAACTGTACAAAGGAATTTGTTAAATAACATAAGACAAGGAAACCCTAGTCAACAAGTTGTTCAATCACCGTCTTCCTAAAGTTCAGAACTTTTTTCAGAAAGCAGAGATGGAAGAAGCAAACTAGGCATAGAATCAGACTCAGAACCAAAAGAGGACTATAGGGGATTCCACTGCGTATGTGAGTCCCAGAGACTTCACAAGCATTGTGAGGCCAACCATGAACGAAAAATTGTTGAGGTGAAGCCTGATCTACTACAACTGATAAGTTCTCATTAGTTCTCTAGTTTAGATCATGAAGACCCATGCACTAATCTTTATAATTTCTATGAGTTTTGTGGTTTAGTAGGTGTGAAGGGAGCAAATGAAGAGGCACTTTTCTTGAGGTTATTTCCGTTCTCATTGATCGGGAAAGCAAAGGCATGGCCGCAATCACAATCTGGCTAGGTGGAAGGATGTAGACACAAAGTTTCTGGATTGTTTCTTCCCACCATCCAAGAACACATAGACAAAGGTTGTTATAGCCACATTTGTGTAAGGTGATGATGAACCAATATATGAAGCTTGGGAGAGATTTGAGGCTCTATTGAGAAAATTTCCTAATCATGGGTTTGAAATGGACATGCAAGTGCAAACATTCTGCAATGGACTCCAACCTCAAACTAAGATGATCTTAGATGCTTCTTTCGACGGATCAATTCTATTCAAGACTACAAAGGAAGCCATCACTATCATTGAATATGTGAATTCTACTGATCTGAGAGGTCATCATGGGAGGATGCTTGCATAACAAAAGAAGGGAGTGCTAAAATTAAATTCACAAGATACACTTTTGGCTCAGCACAAACTTCTCTTGCAGCAAATCAAAACCCTAAATCAACAAATGGCAAAATTGCCTCAATAGATTTAGGCCATGCAAGCTACCAATGTTCCTACTCAACCAGTCATGAGATGTAACTATTGAGGAGGAAAGCATGCTAATGGATTCTGTCAAATGCCTAATAGTTTCCAAAGTGTAAAAGTCAACTATATGGGAAATGAAGGGAGGCAACAATTCTACCAACAACCCTTTCCCAAATTTCAACAAAAGGTGGAGACAAAATAATGCTAACTTTGGAGGCAAGCAAGATGAAGCTTCAGGTAGTGGAGGCCACCAACAACAATTCCCACCATTATATGAAAGTGTCACTAAATTGCAAGAAACTTTTTAGCAATTCATGCAACAATCCCTTTAAAATTAGAAGAATACAAATGAATCATTGAAGAATCTGGAGGTACAGGTGGGGTTGTTAGTAAAGTTGATGGCAAAACATCATAGTGGATCATTCTCTTCAAACACCAAAGTGAATCCTAAGGAGCAATGTAAGGCCTTTATTACTCGAAGTGGGAAGAAGTTAGGGTTGAGTGAGGAAGCTAAAGATGTGGTTGATGAGAGTGAGTCAGTTGGAAGAAAAACTGAGAGAAGAGACTATGGTAGAAAAAGAAAAAGAATGAAAAATTAGAAAAAGAAAATATCAGAAAAAAATATAAAGATTGGAAAAGAGAGAGAGAGAAGTGTGGAACTCCAATAGAGAAGATAATTCTTTATACTATTGTACTTTCAAAGCCAGATAGAGAAAGGGAATTTGCCAAATTCAAGGAGTTTTTCAAGCAACTACATATCAATATACCCTTTTTAGAAGCTTTGCAGAGAATGCCTATGTATGCTAGGTTTGTGAAGGACATGCTCACAAAGAAGAGAAAGTTTACTGAATAGGAGACCATTGAGCTAGAAGTTAGGTGCAGTGTAATAATCCAAAAGTCTTAGCCCATCAAAGTTGAAGATCCTAGAAGTTTTATTATTCCAGTTACAATAGGGGAATCATCTTAAGCAAAGCATTGTTGGATCTGGGGACTAACATCAACTTAATGCACCTATCAATGATGAAAAAGAATTGGTAATTCGAAGGCTAAACCCACCAGAATGACTTATTGACAAATTTGTTAAGCATCCTTATGACATAATTGAAGATGCACTGGTAAAGGTAGGGAGTTTACATTCCCAGTTGATTTTGTGGTGATGGAAATAGATGAAGATAAGGATGTGCCCTTAATGCTCGAAAGACCTTTAACGAAGACCGCAAAAGTGGTTATTGATGTGGATAAAGGAAAGTTGAAGATGGGAACACAAAATGATGAAACAATTTTTGATGGTTTTGGAACTCCCGAAGAATACATGAGAATTGAAGTCAATTTTGTGGTGAAAACAGAGGGAACTTGAAGAATTGGATGACTATATGATGAGTCATTATTTTCCGTTATTTACTTGTCTTTCTGTACCTATTTTGATTAGTGATTTGTGCTTAACTGCCTATTATTTTCTCAGTTTCACTGTTTATGCTTCATTTACCAAAAATTCGTAATTTTATTTAATTCAAATTTTCTGAGCTAATTTTATTATTATTTTTAGGGCAGTTTTGGAATTTTATTGGGCTCAGAAATTAATTTTGTAATTGAAGAGTAGCTGCCACATTATCAGTTTTTATTATTAGTTTTTATTAGTTGGACCAAAATTGAAAGATTTGAGCCCATTAGGTTTAGTGTTGAGGGCTGACCTAGGTCTAGCCACCTATTAAAGGAGGTGAAGCCAGAGGAGTTCTTTACTCTCGGCTTTTGGGATTTAGTTCGCTCTCTCTGGAAAAATTGGTTCTGTATTTATTTTTTTTTTCTATGTAATTACGTTCTATTTCTATTTCAATTCAATTTCGTTTCTTATTTCAATTCAATTTTGTTCCTATTTTAATTACGTTTTTAATATTTGTTTGCTTTATTCGAATTTAATTGAAGGCTAATTTATAAGATTATCCTTTTGATTCAGATTGCAATGAAGCTTTGAGGTTGTTGTTGTGTTATTTTTGTTCTTTTCGTCTCTTAACTCTTCATCATTTTATTTATGTGCATAATGTTTTTACTGATTCATGCTTAATGTTTCAGTTAATATCAAATTCGTGTCTCTGTTCATGCTTAATGGAGTGAGTCACGGGTTGTTTGGATGGAATGAATGATGTATGTGAATGTTTAATTTGTATAAGGAAAACTTGTGTTAATTATCGCTTAGTTAATTAATTTGGGTTAGAATTAGGGTTCAATAAGTTGAACTTGAATTTCTGTATCCTGTGATAAGCGAATTGCAATCTAATCAGGAGGGTAATTTAAATTTTGGTTAAGGAAATCTAATTCGGTTATTGGTTTTTTATTTTATTAAATCTAATTATTTCACAATAAACCCACCCCCCTTTTTTGTGTGTTTAATCCTTTGACAAAAAACTAGGTCCTTAGGAGACGACCTAGGAGTCACTTCCTAGTACTGCTTTTAGTTGTATTTATTTGACCGGATACGAATTCGATCACTATAATCTTCCAAAATTATTCAGCATTGAAAAAATTGATCCAAAGCTTAAGTATGAGGAATTGAGACCTGGCCAACCTGTCATATTTGAGTCTCGAATAGCAAAAATCTTTTCAAAAGATGGAGAGCTAAAAATTCAAATCTTTGGGTGATTAAGAACGTAAGAGCTGATGGAAGAATTGAGCTAGAGAGCACATATTCTAGGAGGATAAAGACGGTCAAGGACATGATACATCCCAAAGTTATTCAACCTTGGTGGAGCTACGCGTCAGGCTTTAAACAAGAGCTTCAGAGGTAACCCATAATTTTTTTAGTTTTTATTTTCATTTATCTTGAATAATTTTTTGATTTGGATTTTGTTTTGGATTGTTTAATTTTGTAGTTTTATTTCATTGAGTGATGTAGCAATGTGAACTAAGAGTAGAGGTAGGGTGGAAATTTCAGTGCTTGTGCTTGACTCAAGTAGTTGAGCCTGGTGTGATTCAAAGGTTTTGCTCTTGAGTGAGGTTGTGGTGGGGATGCACATTTTGCTACGCTGGGCGTATTTTGTTGTCTACAACCTCGGGTTAGGGCTGGGTTGGGCGCAAAAAACCTAAGCATGACCCAAGTTCGAAGCCTACAATAAGAAAACCAAACCTAAAATTCATTTTGTTCATTTCAAAACTAGCAAACAACGCCAGGGGCAACAGAGGAAAATTTTTTGATTGTGAAATTTGAAACTTTTCACTTTGTCCAACTCATACATGTGCATTGTGCATTGAAAAGGTAAGCATATTGCTTTTAAATTTAGTTTAGATATTGAGTAGGGATTTTGAGTATGCCTAGTTAGTTTAGTTGATAGTGTTGGTTGTTTTTATGACTCTGTTCAGTTTATATTGCAATGAAATGGACATTAAATCTGTTTGGGAGTGGTTTTAATCTGATTGAATTGAATTGTTAGTTCATTGCGTCGAGATCACCATTTTTGTGCCAAACGCAACTGCCTATAATACATGTATCACATTCTCTACATTTTGGTGTTTGTTGAATTGTGTAAATGACCTTAGGAAAACAAAAGCAAGTGGAGGGACAATTCTCAAAGGGTCACAAGAGAAAGAGCTAACTACATTTAGAAAAATTCCTCTCCTCAGCCTATGAGACACAATTTTCTTTAGTAAAAAATATAAGACTTATCATGGATAGAAAAGTGAGTTTGGAACTAGGAGAAATAGTGGAACTCCAAGCATAATTGAGGAGACGAAACCGGAGGAGAATGGGGGATATCCAAAGCCTGCTAATATTGTTGTGGTCAAAGAGTTTTATGCAAATCCCATTATGGTAGAGAAGGATGCAACCATCTCATATACCAGCTATGTGAGATGGAAGATAGTCCCCTATGATGCTGCAACCATTAATTCCTTCTTGGAAATTGATGAGGGAAATAGTCCTTGTGAGTACGTGGACTTCATCAATATTGATTATGAAGAGATTGAAAGAGTTGTACGTCTAGTAGAGGCACTTTTATAAAGAACAAGCAACAGATACGTTCGCATATCAAGAGGATGGATTTGAATTCTCTGATAAGGATTTGGGTAACACTCATCCACTCTAATATATCCCCCACTTCCCATGTGTATTATATCACTGTACTAAGATAAAAGATTTTCTATTACATTATGTCTGTAAAAACTTTGAATATAGGAAAACATATTGCATGAGAGATATATCAGTGTGCTAACACTTCGGGTATCATAATTGGCCTTGGACATCCATTATTGATTACACATCTGTGTAAACAAGCTATGGTGGATATATCACTCCCTCCTTTTTGAGTGACTGAGCAGTTGACGATGTCATATATGAAGAAGAAGAAGCTCACATGTTCAGAGATATTTAGGGATAACTTTAATTTTGTTTTGCTTTTTTATTTTGTTTTTGTTTATTTTTCCTTTTGCTTATTGATCGAAGCCGTATCCAGTCAAATAAATGTAGTTAAATACAATACTAGGAAGTGACTCCTAGGTCGTCTCCCAAGGACCTAGTTTTCTATCAAAAAATTAAAAACA
>Ga0209489_110656_pt1 | contig 10155 bp, 5 predicted proteins | sample SiratrowhiteBW_FD_187527 | JGI IMG/M metagenome (GOLD analysis project Ga0209489, IMG submission 187527) | Root nodule microbial communities of legume samples collected from California, USA - Siratro white BW (SPAdes) (version 2) | ecosystem: Host-associated > Plants > Roots > Nodule | place: USA...
TTATTGTAACATGAAAAAAAAAAAAAAACACCAAATCAATATAGTTTATTCTTAGACTTTGTTTTTTTCTTAGTCAAAAAATTGTTTCACATCTCATAAATTTTATACCACAAGAAAATTAAAAATACAATAATAAAACATTGAAATATAATAAAATTTATAAAATGATGACATGACACCATTAGTTTGGGTCACTGTTTTGGATACTATTTACCTTTTGGAGAATTTATTTAATGCATTATAAATCAAAATAAACCTAATGAATATAGCTTTTTCTTGTCACATACTAGAGAATTAACAACTCACGTCTTGTACAACTAATCAAGTTAGATATTCTTAACATTAACAACAATATTTTGATGTTATACAATTAGTATGTTTGTGAAATTTTTTCGAAGTAACTATTATCACAATATGGTAAATTAAACGAGTATTTGACATGATGAAATTAAAAAAAGAAGACAAAAAACTCACGATGAAATAATAGAATGATTTTGACATTGTATATTATATAAAAATATTATATAGTCATTAAATTCAAAGTTGTTAGCTTAATAAGTTTGATGTCATATTTAGAAAAAAAAAAAATTAAACTAGCATTCCTATAAGTTGTTATGATTCAATAAGTAAATCCTTCCAATTAAATTTGGTCTGATTATATTGTTTTGAATTGGGTTGAATTTTATTTAATGGATCCAATTAATATTAAATTAAGTAATTAGTTTATGAAATTCAAACTCAAATTAACCGCCTACATAATTTATATATATATATATATATATATATATATATATATAATATATTTATTTATAAAAATAATATTTCATTCTATAAATATTATTTTTATTTATATTAGGTTTGTTGTTGTTACGTTATAATTGTAACAAAATATCTATTTTGAGATATTTTTTAAATACTTATAATTTTTTTAAATAATAGTAATTTTTTTAAAAATATTTAGTCTAATAACCGTCCTTAATCTAACTAAATTTAATTAGGTTTAGATGAAAGTTAGGTTAAAATTAACCTTAAAAAAAGTTAAACATCACGCAAACACTGTTTAGATAGTTTTAAAAAATTCACAACTATCTAATGAGGAATAAATTTTAAATGGTTTGTTATTATATTAACTATTTATCAAACTTGTGGATATGATTTTAACCCCTTAGAAGGAGTAAGGAAGTCAACTTTAACCATCTATATATAAGAAGTTACCTTTGCTTGCAAATTGATCCATTAAACTACAGATATAACTCATTCCAAAAATTTCCATTCTAATATTTTGTTTCTAAAAATTATCTACTTTTATATCTTTACTTATGCTTATATTTTAACTTTCTTGCATTAGTGAAAATATAATTTCAATTATTGTTAATTGATTTAAAATTTAATTGTTATTCATATTATTATAATTTGCATGGATTATTAATAGTTATTATTCATTTTTGTTGTGACTCTTATTTTCATTATACAATAAAACTAACACTTTTTTCTATTAGACATATAATAGACATATATGAATTTTCTTTTATTTTCTCACTATTATTTAATTATAATATAAAATATTTTCATTTTGTATTTTATTTATAGTGTGCAAAATGGGAGATTCATAAGAGCAAAGATTATGTGAGAAATCAAATGCACATAATTATATTTGCCAACATCAGCAACTCAGAGATTTAATATAAAATTAATACAAACACCTTAATTCTCTAACTGTGAATTTCACTATTTATCTTTATTGATTAAGTCTAATTCTTGAATTTTTAATTATTGAAAGATACATCTTACTTTAAAAGATGAAGATATGAAAGGCATTAGAATGTATCAAAGTTCATTTTTTTTATATATTTTTTTATAAGATGTAGACTTTGTTATAAGGATGCTCAGTACTAGAATAAATGATAGTAACTGCTATAATGTTAATGATGTTTATTTTGAAAAACAATATCATATAATTATTATTATTATTGTATTTTGTAACTCTCAATCTATTTCTGAATACTTATTTATATCATATATATATATATATATATATATATATATATATATATATATATATATATATATATATATATATTAAGAAGAAGCTATTCATGACAGTAATATGGGGTGTCAAATACAATTAAGTGACCTTTTGATATCTCATAACAAATTAGTTTTAATGAATTATCAAACAAATCTTTCAAATATAATATGGGTCCTAAAAATAGGACAAAAACACACATGATTTGCAAAGTCATATTTTTTTTTCTTCTTAAACTACTAGTTTTATCAATGTATTCAGAAGAGGTGATTCCTTCCATGATAAAAATTCAAACAGTGTGTATAAAATCTTAGATTATGTTGCACATAAAAATTATATGCTCTCAAAGTGGACAAAATATAAATAAACATGTTTATCTACTTGGGATCACTTCATTCTGTGCTTATGTTAATTTGTTCTAGAGTGTACTTTTTTATATTAACGACTAATCCTCAATGATTATGTATGATAAAGATGTTTGCACTAACAGCAAACTTGTTGGCTAAGGAAAGTTATGGCATAGCATGCTAGTGGGAAAGTTGCACCCTGGTTCACAGATTCAAATCCAGAAACATCTTTGTATATGCAAAAGTAAGATTGTTCACAGTTATTATCACTACTACTTCCACACAGTTCTCACACCATGGTTCATTAGTTTCTAATAAAAGTTGTACAAAAATAATTTCTAATCTACTGACAATACTACTATGTAGTTCTAATATCTTGTTGCATTATAATTTCCTTTCCTTTTTAACACTTGTAGCAACATTCATAATGGTTTTGAAGATGGTTCTGTACCTCGGAGTAAAGCTATTGAGTTCAAAAAATGATGAGAGATAACAATCTAGCAAGACAGTCATAAGATTGGTAGCAAGCATGAGATCTTTTCTACATTGAACACATATCATATGCTCATCATCCCAAGGTGGTTATAGAAATTAGATTAAGGTATGTCTGACAGATTTTGCATCGAGTTGATGCATACTTTCCAATATTACATCTCTAATAACCGAGTATAAGTATAACCTCGAAAAGAACAAGTATAACTCTCTTTATCCAAAGGCGATAAAGCAATCAAGAAATAAAAATGGCTCAGGAGAGGCCAAAAACACCAATTTACTAGCTTTAGTAGCTTGTATTTCAATGGCCATTGACTGTAACACCATTTCTTGAGTTGGTAAAGCCATTTTTCTGATTCTCCAATTTGTGGAACTCAGTTTCTATGGTTTTGGCTATTTTGGCATCATCTGGGTCTGGCTCTGGAATGTCCACATAGAAGGACCCTTGTCTGATTGGAGGTGAGATTGACTCCATAATGATAGCTTGATGCTTGATATGATTGTAGAGTTGTTGGTGGAAAACATGATTGAAGGAGAAACAATTTTCAGTGTTTCCTGATGCATTATTATGTTTGGATGACTTGGAATCTTCTTTTCTGCAGAAGTGTGGGAGGGATGCATAGTCCATTACCTACAAGTTTCAAAAGAACTAGAGTTCGACAAAATCTTCTAGGTGTAACAAATCTAGGAAGACAGGATAAATTTCATTTGGTCATGATGAAATTCAAACAGCACCATGAGAGAGGGAAGATTATTAAGGATGGAGCAATGTGAAATATTTGTTACACCACGTCCTCCATCATGCAGTGGTAGAACATAAGAACACTATGCATATTGTTGGAGATCCCTCATTCATAAGAGATAAAACCATATTATAATATACAAGTCACCTTATAAACCAATTTTATAAGACTGAGGACTAAACTCACTTTCTAAGACACATCTTCCAAATTTTATCTTGCCTAACCAGATATAAAGAAAATTGATGAAATCTTGACTTAAAATGACAAGTTAAAATTAAATATTAGCATCATTAGAATAGTACTCGAAACATTGAATTGGAAACTAGGAAAGAAATTCACAAGCATGATGATACTGTTATCAGGACTAGTGTAACAACTTTAAAATGGCAAGTGAAGTTAGACCTAGACCTGCAGCAAAATGTACCTGTTGCACTTATTTTCATTAATGTTACTTTAATTAGTCAAGAGAACTAACAGGCAAACTCATAATCATGGCACAGATGATACTATGAGAACCCAAGAAGATACTTGAAGATAATGTCAATGTTTACCTTCAGTAATTCCTCCTTCCCACAACCTTGCAGTACCTGGACTTTCCTCCTTGTTCTTTCTTGCAAAAGAGGCTTTACAACCTAATAAATATTATTGAAGGAAAAAGATTTCAGTTGTTAATCTTTGGACTTTGAATTATGTTTTATGAAAAATTAAGGATTAAAGTGAAGATCAAACATTAAGACAAACCTTCCAACATGCAGAGAATACATATGGTGCATTAACAATATAGTATGTGTCTGTCTTTTCCGGGTAGTTTAAGTCATCTATTGTGGATATAGCAGTCAACAACTGCAGAAAGTGATTGAACAGAAACTGTCACCTATGAAGAGAAGTGAAGAAAGGGGATGAAACCTTTTTATCCCAAATTATTGGCATACCCTCAATTGGTTCAGAGCTGAAAACTTTAAACCAGTCATATCCAAGACTTTCACACAGGTGCCAATGTATCGTCCATTCTTCCTCGTAGCTGTTGGCTAAATTAAAATTTTCAAATCAGCAAGCACAGAATCAGAGAATTTCTAAGATTAACTAAACAGTCCAAGATACTCACCAAGATCACTCGATCCCTATATTCATTGATTTGAATGTGTGATTGTATATAGTATTTGTCCTGAAAAAAAAAATGGCAATTTAATATCAAATAGATAATCCACAGGAGTTTAGATGCCACATTGAGAAATATAGGCATACACTCAAGAGTGAAACATTCATGTAGAGTAGTGCAATAATTAATATATTGTGAAGAAACCTCAAGAAGGTGTCAAGAGTTTCTAAGAAATTGAAAATTTCTCAGGAGAAAACATGAAAAAAAAAAAAAAAAGACACGAATTACGAAGATTTCAACTTCTTAAGTTTTGTGGTATTTGAAATTCTCTTATTACAAGTAATCCAATTACTCATAAAACTCTAGAATTTCAATTCTATTGAAATTTCTTACCTAAACAACATATTTTGTTATAAAACATTTCAAATTTTCTATAAAAAGGAACTATGCTCATAAAATTCTCTATCCAAACAGCAATGACCAACACCAACAGCAAATATTCTATAAAAATGGTGTATGATTCTTACAGAAGCTTTATCATATGTACTGAGCCCAACACCAACAGCAATGACCGGTAGACCCTGAAAAAATTTAACCAAAAAAGAAAGAAAATAGAAATAGCTATTCAGATTGTTTTGAAAGATGCCTATTCTGATTTCTTATAATAATAATAATAACATCGAAAATCTAGGGAGAATGCAAGGAAGGGTGAAATAAACTTAAATTCATATCATAGATCAACAGATCTTAAATGATCTAACTAAAAAATTAGTACCTCCTTTGAATAACCAGACATTCCTATGAGTTGAGAATCCCGTATGGCTCTATACAAATCCGCAGGAATAGGCTTCTGTTACACAAAAAGGACAAATACAACAATGCAGCACCATTATGATCTGATTGAAGAAATGTAAAAAATAGTTATGTTATGATAAAAGTCAATGAATGGATATGACTATGAACAACCATGAAAGTTAGGCCATCTTTTTGCTGACATAAATTGATGCATGTAGTTTACATATACCTCCAAAACAAATAAATATATCAGTAAATGCTAACGACCTCTCTTAAGGTACTTGTTAAGGATTTAAAAGTAGAAAGTATTAAATGGAACAATTTTTCCTAGCTTCATTGTCCTTTTTTAGCACTAGTTAGCAAAAGCCACTAAATAAACAAAGCACATGTCTAAGGAATGTTCCAAAATATCAGATATCTTCAAATAGAGTTCTACGTCTATGTTGGTCATTTCAATATTTTCACCATCCCCTCCAATTATTTGTCTTACAATTAGCTCAGATGACCAAACCCAACATAAATGGTGAATGAGATTTTTGCCGAATATTTGGACTTCCATAAATCTTAGATGCATGATTTTTCATAAACATGAGATGTAGCAAAGAAGGCTTGTCAAAAGATAACCAGAAAACAGAAATTCAGGAAATAGTAGCCAAATCAAGGAACTCACCGTTAAAACTTTGTCAATCTCATTTTCCACTCTCCAGTTCAAACAATCAATTAACTGTAACAGTTTAAATTGTCAGCAAAGTGTATATGCATCCAAAAGGCCAAGATCAGAACTGAAGTGAAAACAAGGCTAAAATTCCAACAAATTTTCTTAACCAAACATAATAGATCTTACTAACCATTTTATGGGCTTTGGCAACATTCCAATCCCTTGCTTTGAGAAACCGTATTAATGCTTCAGCTGGATAATCTTGGTGCATGTTCTGAACCATAAAGAGAAAGATTTCAGAAAAAGTCACCGACTCTCAAAAGTTAGCACAAGACCACGCAACCAAGATAGTCAGTTAGCATAAAAAAATGTAGAGATTTAGCCAATAATAGGCCGAGAATAGACTCAATTAGTTATTTTTGGTTGGATAATTACTAAATCCAGTATGATTCTCTTGAAGACTGTTCTTCAAATATGAAAAGACCAATTTGACTGAGTTTTCAAGTTAATCCAAAAACCACCCTAAACACTAAGGTACAAGCTAGCCCGATGAAAATACCTAACAACCATAAGGTAACAGTGATCCAGATAATTTTGGAAGCAAAGTTTAACACTTTTGGTATGAAAAAAAATATTCATCTTGTTCCCTCCTCATAATCTAGGATGAATGAAAAAAAAAAGGTGTTGATTCTTTTATTATCAAATCAGGTTTCAGATCACAAATCACAACTTCTATTCATTATTCTTTTTCAGGCACCATTCCCAACACCCAAGATCAAGCAAAACAAAGCAAATCAAAAGCCAAACCTGGAATGTGTTCTTCAGCTGCTCATCCACTGCAACAAGAGTCACACACATAAAAAGAATGAACCTCTGTGAGTGATCAGAAAAAGGTTAAAGAAGAATGCAATCTGAGTTTCAAGCAATTGATGCACACCATTTTCCATCAGGGACTGCAACTGCTTGACAGCCTCTTGATTTCCACCACCCATCTTCTTGTTCAGCTCTCAGCACTGCAAAACCAAAATTCAAAAGCCAATCCAAAGTGGCTCGAAAATTTGCAAGGAAAATCTGCTAACCCCAGATCCTTTTAAGACACCCCAAGAAGGTATAATTATTGCTACCCCAAAAAAAATTTAAACTGATTTACCAATCGCAGCTTGAAGACAGAAAAAGTGGGTGTGATTTGGCAGAATTAAGGGTAGTGATCCCTCTAAAAATTATAGCTTTTTTTGTCCACCTCGTCTTGTCCCTGTGCAAAGCACAAAAGCATGGAACTTGGAGGAGAGTTTGTACTATGTATATATGTTGCAGCTTCCTATGTAGAAAAGGAAACTGAGTGGTCAACAAAACAAAGAAAAAAAAGTCACAAAACTGTTAAAATCAAATCACCAACAACCGAAAGATGGGGAATTTTGAAATCGTTGCCCAAATTAAAAATATTTTTTTTTCTTTCCAATTAACTTCACACTTTATATCACAAAACTTTTTGGAATTAAAAAAAGTAAAACAATAATTTGAGGTACACCTCAAATTTTCAAATTTGGGGGTTAAAGGAAGAATAACGGAAAGAAATTATTAGGTTTTCTCGTACTGTTATAGGTCTACGGTTTAATGTTATAATCAAAAAATAATAATATTTAATTGCTTGACCTATTAGTGGGGACTATTATAGTTATAGACTATCTAATAATTTTTCGAGAAACATAGATAAAGAAAATTTATAAATGTAATAAATGAATGATGAAAAGTGATAAAAAATTATAAATATAAGAATTTATGTGATAAAAATGACAAATGAAATAATAAATAAATGAAGACGAAAAGAAATAGAAACAAATTTAATGTAAGAATATAATGATTTATTTTATATATAATTTGACATTGAATAAATGTAGGATGTGATATGAGAGGTTAGTTTCTTGCAATCTAGTAAATTTTAGATTTAAAATTTTACTTCAAGCAATGTTTACATAATTTCTTTTATAATATTTCCAACTAGATTGCCTTAAAAAATATACGTAGAGAAAAAAAAAAGTATTAAATTTCTATAATTTTTTCAGTAGTTTATGTTTTCTCGTTTATCTGCAAAGAGATGTTTGTACACACTAGCCTAAACTCATTATAAATATATTTAAGAAAAACTTGTCTTACTCAATTCACAGAATAAAAAATAAAGGTAATTATTTTAGACAAACTAGATTCACCTATCTTAAACATAAATTAAATTTATCAAATATCTTTCTAATTTTTTAAGTCGCAAATTTTCTCAATTTACATAATAATATAATTTGTAATACTGTGTAACTCCTTTGTTAGCACAACTTTTTTGAAACATATGTGTTTTTTTTCTCTGAATTTCATATTTTCTATAAGAGATAATTCCATTTCAATATGAACAATAAATTCTAAATATTTAAAGTAAATGTTTATTCAAGGTTTGATTAAAAATAAATAATATTGAATGATTCAATCCAGGCACTTAATAATTCAAAAATGTTATGATTGAAATCAATTCTTATTTATTTAGTTAGGAAAATGCATGCAAAATAGAGTGAAGCAAGATGTAATTAAACTTAAATTGATGAATTTGAATGTAATTTTTTAAGGCGTTAATTTTGCATGAAGACTTTTTTTTTTTATTTTAGTTAAGTAAAGCGTGCACCTCATTCTCATTTATTTTTCACATGATACTTTTGGAGAATATTTATTGTGTTTAGTTGAGGTTATTTATAAAAATTATTATATCACTTATTTTTTTTCAGTTTCATAAATATTTTTAAAATAATTAAAATAAAAAAATATTAAACATGTTAATGTATAATGGCCACTGTTCCTTTGAATTTGAATTCACCTCTTGGCCTCTTTTACCAATCTTTCTACACTTTCAAGTTGACTAATGCAGGAATTATAATAATGCTCATTGTTAAATGTGATCAATTGACCAATTATAAAACTGTTTTAATCTTTTGTGTAAATTCATCTATTACAGGAAATTATAAATCAATTGTAAGAGTATATAATGTGAGTTAATTGATGTTTAAATTAAATTTGAACTATTTTTTTAAGATAATTATAATGTGATTAAATTAAGTGGGACAAAATCTCTTGTAAGGAATAAAATTACCTTTTTAAGAAATCCACTTTATATCTTTAAAAGTTGATAATCTAATTGTTGATAAAATTAAAAAAAAAATGAACTGTCGAAAATTTTTCAATGTTTAATCAATAAATGTTAAACAAATTATAGAATATATAAATATAAAAGTGAATAAGATAATTGAGTGAATATATGATTAATTATTAATAATGGATTGCACCTCTTAACATTCTTATTAATTATTGATGATAAACTTCAACCATTTGAATAATTTTAAAATTACAATAACAAAATGCTGGTAATTAAAAATTAAAAGTAAAAGGATAAGACATATAACTAAGTTTATATAAATTGAAAAAAAAAGTTATATAAAAATGAACATAAAGAAGTGAAAGGTATTGTTATTAGTTAGTAGTACTTAATGGGAAAGAAGATTAAGGTTTGACATGTGTCCACCACAAAAGTGGCAACCTTAACAATATTTCTTATTCATCTCAAACCCTATTCCATTATCATATCACCAAGATTGTGACCAATTAATTTTCCTTTTATTTGTTGGACAAGACTCTTCCACCTATGTACCAATAAAATTAATGTCACAATACATAATGTCAAATCTCATTGATAGCTCAACCATACCATATGCAAAGTTTAAAACTCCACATTGATAGTTCAAATCTCATTTATCAATGTGTTAAATGAATAACATGTTCATAGGTTTAATATATATTCATGGAAAAAAATTTAAACTAATAGATTCACAAGTGTTTTTACAGGATGTTAATTTATAATTTAAATAGTCATTTAGTATATAGTTTTATTTTTAAAATAAACTTTATATATATATATATATATATATATATATATATATATATATATATATATATATATATAT
>Ga0209489_110658_pt1 | contig 10154 bp, 3 predicted proteins | sample SiratrowhiteBW_FD_187527 | JGI IMG/M metagenome (GOLD analysis project Ga0209489, IMG submission 187527) | Root nodule microbial communities of legume samples collected from California, USA - Siratro white BW (SPAdes) (version 2) | ecosystem: Host-associated > Plants > Roots > Nodule | place: USA...
CATTATTATTATATATTTTTTAATATATGGAATATTATTAATACTTCTATTCATATTATTTATATTTACATTAATAATATTTTTAATATTACTATATTATTATCAACATTATTTATATTTATATAAAAAATAGTTTTAATATTATTAATATTTTTTTATATTATTTTTAGTTATATTAAAAATATTTGTGATATTATTATTATAATAGTTAATAATAATATTATCAATAATGTTATTATTATTACTGTTAACATTAATATTCTTATTTCTAATATTATTATTATTATTAATGTTATTTTTATTACCCGTATTAATATTATTAATAATATTAGTATTTTAAATTTTATTAATTTATTATTATTATTAATATTATTAACAATTATAATCATAAATATAATCATAATAATAATCATAATATTATCATATTTGTTTATTTGATATAGTAGTCAAAGGCTCTTTTCAGCATTCAAAAGTCTTTATTCAACTCCTCTGCAGAACAATAATAAATAATGAGATAATTAGAAGATATAAAAATAATCTTAATCATAAATAATAAAAAAATATAATATAAAATAATCTAAACTTTTACCCACTAGAGAATAAAGAGAATAACAAAAAAACAAAAATTACAGTAAAACAGAAAAGAAAAGTATTTTAATTTTTCTCATTCTCTTTTAAGATGTGTTGCATCAAACATGTATTGGATATACTTCTATGAGACATGGTTTCATTACTCTTTTGTATAAATGATTGATACTTGGCGAAATAGTTATGTTTTAGTTTTCTCTATTTTAAACATACATGAAATGTCATAAGCTTCATGAAGATTCATAACTATGTAAAGATGAGCATCATTGAATCGTAACAAATGGGCTCATGCGGGGAAGAAGAAAAGTGTGCCCCTCTATTCATCCTTTCTCTCTTGTGAATGGAACCATATCTTAAACATGTAACAACTTCATATCCCTATCTATCCTTACAGAACTTAAAATATTTGAACTTCGGATGCCCACCACCACTAATCCGAACACTACTATTACTACTTTAAGATTCAATTTTTAAATGTATTACGTTAATAATATCAGTGTAAACCAACCATTTCCAACGAAGTTGGAAATCTTGGAGGGAAATAGGAATAGTATAAATATCATATCTACGGATAAAATTCTACTATAGGTAAAAAGTGGATAAGGTACGTATAGGTAACAGGTAACAGATAAATTTCCACTTATTAAGAGGATAAGGACAAGTATCATATTACCTGTATCCTTAAATATCTATCACTCGATAAAAAATAAAATTACAATTTTATTTCATTTTATTTTAAGTTTTTTTATTACGTTAGATTAGATTGGTAATATCATTGTATGAGTTGTTTATGACTTTTATTTGTATATAATTTTTTAGAAATTAAGTGGTCAAAACGAAAAAAATTAAGAGGGAAACATAAATATTAGGGTGTCATTTTTATTAGAATAGTTTGTTACATTACTTTATTTAGATATATGCTTTAAGCATTATTAATTTAGTTTTATGTTTTAACTTTAATGTAGTTGTCATTTGAATTTATATTTTTGTTGTAATTTGATTTCATTTCAAAAATCTATAAAATATTTTTTCTTAAAAAATTCGTGGACGTTCTTGGATATCCATAAATTTAAGAAAATTAACGGATATTCTTTAAATAATATCCGATAACGGATCAGATTATTAATGTAAATAGATACTAAATATATATCGGATTCTACCATGGAATATGTATTATGTTATTAATTTGAATTTCATTCATATCTATTTTTATCATTTTATTAAGGATATTTGTAGTATTTAAAAAACCATAGAGGTGTAGTTTGAGATTATGCAGGTGCAGGAAGAAGGCGACTATTATCTCTGCCTATTTTGACCTATTATCACCGTTAAATGGAAGGACCAAGAAGAGTTTAGTTTGATTTCCACATGTCCATTTGTAGTACCTACTGTGCAGTGTGGATAATTGCCATTAATAAAGGTTCATAGTTGCAGTGCATGTTTGCCATGCATGGTCATGCCTCAGTACCAATGGAGGTCAAAACCAAGGTACTCAAATATTGAAGTTGTGATGTATAAATTTCCGATGAAATAGTTCTGATGTATAAATTTCAAACAAAAATATGTGGGTCGTATGATATAGTTGCTATTTACATGTTTGTACATATTTATTATCTTTACTCCCTTTACGTTTAAAATATTTAATATAACCCTAACTTTAGTATAGGAATAAGAATAATGGATACTGGTTTCCTTTATTATAATAAATGAATGAACACAAATATGATTTCAAGTTAACAATAATAATAAATAAATAAGTAAGTAGGCAATTGATAAAAATATAAGTAGTTATCATATTTCATGCTTACTCTACAATCTTAATTGTTTATAGTAAATAAATAGCAAAGTTTTTTTTTTGTTTTTTTTTTCTATTTTATTTTTATATACTCGTATCGTTTTATATCCAATGTCTAATAATATATATATATATATATATATATATATATATATATATATATAAAATAATATAAATTTATATTTTATATATAATAAAGTTTTGATTAATATTTTCTTATAAATAAAATTCACACGAAAATCTACAATATTAACATATAATTTACACTTTCTTAATATATCAAGTATAATAATCTTTATCAGTTTATAGTTTGAATAATGTGAATTATAAAAATATCAAATATCATTAAAATACTAAAAAATATTAAAACTTTAAAACTAAAATATCAACTCTCACAAATTAAACAATAAATAAATTATATGATCCTTATTTTTTATTATAAATAAAAATGTATAGAAATAATTGTGTATGAAAGATACTTGTTTTAATCAAGAATGATTGTATCCCAAGAATACTGGTTGTTTATCCAAAAGCTCTAGGTCCAAATAATACATACCTTGTCACTTGCAACATTAGTCTACATTAGTAGAATCTTGATTGTGTTGATAAAAAATTGGATGTAATTTAGATTTTTTCCAAATAAACTAGCATAAAGATGACATGTAAATCTCTATAATTCTTTAATGTGTTATATGGCGTGTTAATTATATGCATCTAATAAAAGAATGAGAGCTTTATGAAATAATTTTTTAAAAGTGTTTTTGACAGTGCATTTATCTAGTTGAAGTGGGAACTGACGAGGTCCATCAAACACATCTCCTAAGAAAAACAATTTGATAGTGTATTTGTTCAAATGTTGTTTTACAAAATGATTTTGAAAATCTTAATATTCAATCATTCATTCTTTTGTATTTGGCCTATTTTCATAAATCCAAATACAATAACTTAAATAATGTGAACAAGTTTAAAAACTTAAAAACAATATAAGAATAAGCTAAGAATTAAAATGATAGAATGAAATAAAACTACAAAATGAAAGCACTAAATATAATTACTTAACAACACATTTAAGCCGAATAAAATGCAATAAACAACACAAACAATAAATAAAATGTATGCATGGAGAAAGTGATTGAATATTCAAGAAAACTAAACATAAGAACACCAAATCAAATAAGTAAGATGTGGAAGAGACTTAGTTGGATGGAAGCAAAGAGTACCACTTGAACTTGGAAGCTTCTTACTCCTCCTCCGATAAAAAAACTAAAAGTTGAATCACCACTTAACTCATAAGAACCAAAATAAAACCCTAAGAAAAATATTCACTCTTCAGGTTCCAAAGATTTCTTTCACAATTTCATATATCAATACAATTAGCTTTGTATAAGAGAGGGGAGGGGGTTTAAATAAAGCTTAAAATTGTTCCGAAAATTTTTCTTTCGAATAAGCCTTTAGACGCTATAAGAGTCATCTAATAATTTTTTAAGCAAGTTTGCAAATTCTTTTGAAAACATTTTAATGATAAACATGAGTAGGTAAACTTGTGTAAAATAAACACGTTGTTTTGCACTAATTCACCCTTAACTTGGACTAATCTTTTTGTAAAATTGAAAACATAATATATTATACTTTTTTAGGTCATGTACACAAAATTTCTTCAGAATATACATAAAAGAGTTGTTTGATACAAGGTTCACCCTTGAAATTTTCTTTTTTGATAACTTTATAATAATTTTCATAAAGTGAAGGACTTAAGTTCACTTAACTATCATATAATAAGATTATCTAAAACTTTTTATTCACATTTGAACTAAGGATCAATTAGAGCTATTACATGCAAAGTATATAGTCATTCATTCATTTTTTTTGCATGGAAGGGCTCAATTAGTTATAAGCCTTAAAAGATGAATGTTGCTAGATAACATGTTGATCTTTTGTTGATGTGTCAATACCTTTCTCCAAGGTCGGTGGATTAATGCCAACATTTTATATACTACATCCAGTTTTCATTGCATAATTTAATTTTCTTTTTTAATATCTTTTCTTATATTGACATAATCATTTTAGCATCATAGTATTTTGACTACAAGAAAGTATTGTTGTGTCAATATCCTTTTGAAAGGTCAGTTCTATCTGCAAACAAATTCAAAAGGAGTTATGTCTTATATGTTGCGTGTTTTGTTGTAAGCTCCTTATATATTGATGTCTTAATGCATACTTAAAACATATATAAATAGAAGTCTTGTGAAAAGATTGATGAAATATACTTTAGTAGATTGTCTTCTATCCTAATCATACATTAGATGAAAGTGTTAATCAACAAAACTTAATATCATTTATTGTGATAAAAGCCTTATAGATGTTCAGGTCTTATTAAGATTGAACTAGATCGTTAAGGTCAAAACATCAAGAATCAACAATTAAGAGTAAATTGTCCATGTCTAATTTAAAATCCTAAAAGCCGTCAATTATTTGTTTTCTTTCGTCCAAAGCAACAAGCATTTGGTTAAAAGGTCATTGAAGGTGGATGATATAATTTGATTGTTCAAAATTGAATCCTAGCTGCTATTAGGTCAACATATTACATTGGTTTGTCTATAAAATTATATTTTATTTATTTAGAGTATGTTTTAACTTTTTTATTAAAAATAAAATATACAATTAATGAAAACTATGACAAGAAACAAAGCTTTTGCAAGATTTAATCATTTTTTTGCTATTAGATAGAGCTAAAAAGGTTACACAGCAATGAATGAATACAGAGAGGCTCTTCATTTTGAATATCTAATCTAAAGAATGTATCTGATAACTTTCTTTTTTTAAGAGAATAAACAATGTTGAGGTGGGTGTGAAATAATTATGAAAGGTTGAGGAATTGAACCAGTGGCAGAAGGACCAAAATGCTAGCGTGCTAAGAAAGAATGATGAAATTATAATTATAGGGAAATTATCCCCATATCAGCTCGCACATTAGATTTATATACTATAAATAGATGCTGCTTCAAATATATCTGTCCTTATTTTCAGTCATCTCAGTGTGGATTTAGTGTTTGTGTTTCCTTTTTCTAGTAGAAAACCAAATCCAATTCTCAATCTTTTCTCACTAGTTTGTCTTGCATGCCTCTCAAGTGCCTCTCAAGCAATGTCTATGTGAAATTATTTTTCGTTTAAAAAATATTTTGCAGAACTTAATAATAATTACATCATTTTTAGAAAAAGTTTTTTTAAAAAAAATAAACCTCTTTAGAGAAAATAAAAATAATAACCTAAAGAGCTGTGTACAAATGTTGTTAGCTTTGAAGAGCAGTGTCTACAAATGGTGTTAGTTTTATAACAGGCGCCAAAGACAGTACCTATAACTTCTCCCTCCAGTTTAGGCACCACGTCTCACAAAACAACCAACACATGAAAGGGAGTAAAATGTTTCTGATGCAAAATGAATCAATAGCTTAACCAATTACCTGTGAACTTGAATCAACTAAAAAATTCAATATGGCCTGCAACTTCTCTGCATAACAGCTTTGTTTCACTAGCCAACTTTATGCTTTTTGCAATTGCTAATCCTGTCTTTTTGTGTGTAGATGCAGGCTTATATGATTTCACCTCCTCTTCTTCACGTCCCAACAGTAGAACTTCCCTTGCTGGAATCACATTTTCCCACCAAAACTCACGTAGAATCTCATGTATCAAGTTCCAATACTCACGCTCCCTCCGCACGCGAAATATAGTGCTTCCATTTGGCATCCAGCAATACAAATCAACCCACTCACAGTCCATTATCTCCATCTGCCCTTGCACTTGAGGCATGTAGTAAAAAGGCATGCTTGACCAAGGCAAGCCAGCCTCAGGTTTGCCCTTGTTATAAGGGCACTTAACTTCTAATAGTCCACCTTGTGGAGAGCACCCAAGAACCCCATCAGGGGAGGCACCAAGCCAATCGTAAGACTGCTTCGAATGAACTGCAAACCCCATTGAGCTCACTTCATTACCTGTGATTTTTTTATACTGTTCTATAGCTACTGCTTCGTTCAGTGTTCCCCATGCCATGGCACTATTCCCAGAAACTTCCATGATTTGTGCCTCTGATGCAAACACTTTCTCCTGCCACAACTCAAGGCGACGGCTCCCTTTCCAGAAGCCTAACGCAGTACTGAATGTGCTAGTAGTAAGCTTGTCCTTGCGAAGGGCAAACCACTCCTCCGACCGCTGGGGGACATTGGCTGCCCAAAGGTTGGAAGCCAACACTTGAAATGAAGAGGATTGGACAATGATAGGGTCAACTATAGAAGTAAATGGTGAGACACATGTAGAAAAATTTCTCAATAGTCTTTTTGCATGCTTTCTCTTGGGATATGATGATACAGATGTTGTCCTGAGAATGCCACTGAATCTAATCATACTGTAACAAGTTGTTGCTGACATTGTCATCTCCATTCATTCCAAATTTCTCAGGACAAGGTACCTGACACAAATTAGTTGACAATAGCCAACAAGTGAGTAAAGTATGTGAAAACATATTTCTCTATGATCAACTTTCTCCATAAACATTTGAAGAAGAAGAAAATAAAAACTAAAATATATTGAACTTCCCCAATAGTTAAAATCGTCTGCAGTATCTCAATGTTTGGACAAGTTAAATGAGATAACCTCTACAAAATTTGAAGTACATAATTCGATTTTAGACTGATTAGAGAAGTTTAAGTTTAATTTGTACTACCTTTTCATTTTCTTCTGTTACACAACTGTTTACAGGTCCAAACAAGGCCCAAGTTCAAAATAGGAACAACACAGTCCGCTGGAAACACTATCTGCTGTTCTCATACTCATACCCGCATTCTCACCCACAACACAGCATAACACAATAGAAATGCCAATATTTGCAACACAAAAACATAACCCAAAGTCTGCTGCACTATGTTTTTCCGAAACAAGAACACGTTTGCTAAGGTTGTCCTCAAAACCGAAGTATAAAGAAAACATTGTTCTTATTTACAATTCAACAACTCAGATATAATTACACTCTCAAACCGACCTACCTAAACTGACTCACACAAATCTCCTAATTCAGAAAACTCTACTTCAGACCTCACTCTAAGAAGCACAATCAGATAATGGAAGACCTAAAGAGAAGAAGATATATTTCTCACATGTAAACACATTCAAAAAAATTCAACCAGATTTCCAGGATGTTAACGAAGACCTAATGAAAAACAAGAGTACCTGGGATCAGTCGAAGTTAGAAATCCTAGGAATGATTTGCATAGGAATAGAGTAGAACAGAGTTGAGTTCAGCTGCTAGAGACGATAGCCAATTGCGAGAAAATTAGATAGATGAATGAACCAAGTTTCAAACAACCAGTTACATGAACCATAAGGTAGTACACAAATAGCAGCCCAATACATTTTTCCCATGGAGTTTACTCACTGCACCCCGTATTTTCCTCTTGCACCCCATTTTTACCTTCTTATTTTATAAACCATTCAATCTTCATTAAGGTGGCAAAACGGGTCAGCCCATTCCACTTTGGGCCTATTTTTTTAATTATTGATATAACTTTTTGAACAATAAAAGTGTAATATACATAAAAAATTTATTTTAAGGTTTAGTGCCTATCAAGTCAATATCAACCATATTTCAATAAATTAAATTATATATAAAAAAATTAATGTAAATAATGTTTCATGTAAAACATTGACAACCATCAATTTTAATTTTAAAAACATGATATTACTATTCAAAAGCATAATAAATAAAGCCAATACATCACGAATGCAATAAAAAAATCATCAAGTATCACAAATTCAATTGTCCTTACAATAAAATTTACTGGCGAACAATATAATATATTCTAGTCGCATTAAACATAAATCATAATAAAGTTAAAGATAATAAAACAAAAATAATCATAAATCATAATAATAAAGCGAAACTTGTTGAATTTTAAGTCATTAATCATGCTCCATTTAAGAATTATTACTTGCATAATTAGAAAAAATCCCCTTCAAGTCTTCCATCTTTGTCATTTTTTTCATTATCTTTGATATGGTATGAAATTGAAAAAACAAATGTTAGACTATAAAAAACTGTTTATAACAAAATAATTAGATTTAAAGTAAATGAATTACCCTCACAAAAATTGTGCTTCCATTTGAAAGTACAAAACATTTTAAAATGTTTTGAAATAACGATAAAAAAACATATTAACCATGGAATGTCATGTAATTTGAATGATATAAAAAAAAATTCATTAGTTTTCATCTCAAGCCAGAAATCACAATTTTAGGACAACATCTAACTTCATGTATATTAACCAATATCTTTCATCTCTTTTCCTTTTCCTTATCTCTTTTTCCTTTTTCTTAAATTTTTCCAACAGGAACATAATGGAAATACAAGAAAATAATAAGAGAAGTAGAACTTAGAACTTAAATTTTTTCATTTGCAAGATGGTACAGATTGGACCAACGACAATACAAGATTCTTTAATGTTCGTTGTAGTGGCAAGATTAAAAGGAAGGAGAGAAGTTTGTAGATTGAACCAATGGCGATGAAGATTGTGACGTCCCCTTATGTGTGTGTAAAAGAAGCATCATGAATGCAATAGACAAAGTAAACTGTAACGGAAAGAATTAGATAGAAAGTTTCGTCTTTTATTATATTGTAAACAATATTGATTCTTTTGTAAATAAAATCTTCTTTTCCTTCATGTTCTTTGCTTATTGTTTGTTATTTATGGTCATATTTTAAAGTTTCATCCAAATATAGATTTATGAAATCAAGATCGATAATCGTCTTAATTTAATATTGAGTGTGCACCCTCAGTATTTTATTAAGACTCCCTTAGTCTTGATTCTTAAAAATCACTTGGGTTCTATATAAAATACATAAATCAAGAATCTCTTATTGAAATAATGATCTTGAGACCTTGATCTTCATGTCTTAGTTCATCATTCCTCCTATCATTTATCAGCTTTTGACTTTTTATAACGTGTTGGATAAATTCATAAATCAGAGTAATCTTGTATAAGCTTGTGTTTCGACAATCCATAGTTTTGTCAATGTTTGGTTATTCTTAAATTAGTTTTGAGAATATCTTATAAGCATTTCATGGAACCAGGCTCTGATACCACCTCTATGTGTGTATTGGATAGGAAGCTTCCTTTATTAGATCATAAATCTTTAATAAAAACCTTGACTACATCTTAGCAATGGGAATATAAGAATATGACTAGCAGTATCAAGGTATAACAAATGTAGTGTAGATTCAAAAATCTATCAAACTATGTCAATTGACCAAGCGAGGTAATTTAAACAATAAGAAGTTGAAAATGAAACTTGAAGAATTGGCTAGATGAATAAGATATTATATGGCATTAGACGAAATATCATATTTATATTTGATAAAAAAATTCATCCATAGTTAAAAAATATTACATCACTTTTTTAGAAATAACTTGTTACACGTATGTTTTCTTATCTACCTTGTATTGTCTAATGAAATTAAAATTACATAAGAATTACTTTAACATAATTGGATAAATTATATTGGATTGACTATTCTTTTTTGTACAAGTGATATGAAAGTTTTTACATAATAGTTTCATCTGACATACTAAGATAGAGGTTGAAGTTAAATTCCTCATTTGTACTTCTACTTTATCTCCTCTAGCTAAAACCCTTATATGTGGATCTTTTCGCTAAGACCCTTGTTTGTGGCTCTTTCTGACCTAGGTGATGAATATATATATATATATATATATATATATATAT
>Ga0209489_110664_pt1 | contig 10141 bp, 7 predicted proteins | sample SiratrowhiteBW_FD_187527 | JGI IMG/M metagenome (GOLD analysis project Ga0209489, IMG submission 187527) | Root nodule microbial communities of legume samples collected from California, USA - Siratro white BW (SPAdes) (version 2) | ecosystem: Host-associated > Plants > Roots > Nodule | place: USA...
ATATATTTTAGTGTTTTGATTTTAAAATTAGCAAATTATTATGATATCATTCATATTTAATCTTTTTATCATTTTTAAGTATTTTTATATCATTAAACATGTAAATCACGATAGCTAAAATTGTTTCACATTTATTCGCAATTTTGAGTTTAACTCTAGAATATATTATTGTGTTAAGACAATGAATACATGAAGTTTTTAAATAAAATATTTTCTTTTCAATTAATATAATGTCTTAAAAGAAAAGTAACGACATTTTACATGTGAAATACTCTAAATGTCTCTGAATAACAAAAATACTTATCATTAATACATGTAAATAACCTCACATAAGATTTCTCAAATTAATTATAATTTTGAGTTTAATGATTGGAATATATTATGTGAAACACTTAGAGAGTAAATACTTATAACCATTTCAAAAAAAACAAACTATTTTCTTTTCAATTAAGTATCATGATTTAAAAGAAAAATAATAACATTTAATATATGTAATAAAAACTAAGAGCTGAAGTTTAGCCAACCTCAAGCAACTGTGCAAATAGACAATCCAAATAATGTTTTGCAAATTCTAAGTAGACGAATCACTAGGTCAAGGGCCCGAAAACTAAAAGAAACATTGATTGGGATGGTTCAAGACATTTTGACCGCACAAACAAGGTTAAGATTGAATTTAAGTCTGATCACATTCTTAATTTGATATGGACTGATGAAGGAATTAAATGAAAGAGATTTGGGCAAAAAACAAGTTAACCGAAGTGGAGGGCCTGTAGATAATGGATCACCAGATTTAATTTAAGTCTAAATAGGTTATTTTGGGCTAAGATTAATTTCTGAAGAGTCACCTATTAGTTTGTACAAATTTAAATTATGTTTCTTGTAATTTGTTTAAATTTCCATAAGGCTTAGAGTAGTCATTCTTAGTAAATTGTGTGTTTATTTTTTGTATTCCCATTTGATGTAATTAATCAGTCATCTGAGAGTGTGCCAAAAATTTGTTATTGTATTAAATTTGGAGGCTTTTGGGCTAATGAGGAGTCATGTCAAATTTTAGAAGCTAACAAAAGTCTATTTAAGTCAGAAAAAAAATGTAAACAACAAGATGAATTTGAAATATGAATTTTATTCTGAAAACTTCAGAAGTGAGAGTTTCTCTCTTGAGTTCTTCATTGGACTTGTAAACTTATCAAGGGTTGATAAACCTTTTGGCATTTCTTCATACTTTGGGGTCTTTGTTGTGTTCTACAACGCAGGGGTTTTGAGTAGATCATCCTAAATCTGAGTACTTAGGGATCTTGGAGAATTCAAATACTCTTTGTTGTGGGTTCTAGGGTTTATTCCTAATAAGGGTCACATCATTTGGTAATCAAAGCTTCATTCTTAGTAGTCGGGTTATATCTTCTATTGCTTTACTAGTTATCTTGTTCTGAAATCTTAGTATCCATTTATCCATTTCGTTTCTGTAAAAAAAAAAGTGAAAGAAAACTCCTATTTTGAGTTTAAAGGCAAAAGGAGAAAAAGCAAAAGTTCCTATTCTGAGTTTGTGGAGAATAATTCTATGTTTCAAAAGTAAGTTCATTTTTCCTAAAGTATTGCATCATTCTACTTGGTGATTGCCTAGAGTGAGTTGTAAGATCTCTTAAAAACTTCTAGAGAGGATTAAGAGAGGAAAAAGGCAAGAGTGTTCTGATATTTAATACAGAAAAAGGCAAAAACAGATAACAAAACAAGAGTGTAAAGTGTCATCATTAAGTATAAACATGCGAGAAAATGTGAGTAATATTTTTTTATAACATTTCAATTTTAGGTTTCACAAAATGACAAATAGAGAGGGAAATTTTGGAGACTCATCAAACCTTGATTTTACTCTTAAAGAAACACAGAAACAATTTGAGAGATTAAATGTGGTGTTGGGAGATATGAGGGAAAGAATTGATAGGCAAGATGAGAAATTAGCCAATCTGCAAAATGATCGATCTGACAATGGGAATAGTTCAAAGCGAAATAGGAGAAGCCATAGAGGGAGTGAAGATGGTGACTTTGGTAGAGAAAATAGAGCGGAGACAGAGGAGGAATATGATTTTTTGATGGGTAGAAACAAGGTAGAGGAGATATGCGTGAGAGACATCACTGGAGATTTGATCACATAGAGATGGAAGCCTAAATAACATCAAAATGAAAATATATTCTTTTCAAGGGAGGAATGATCCTGAAATATATCTGGAGTGGGAGAAGAAAATGGAGTTCATCTTTAACTACCATAATTATTGAGATGCAAAAAAGGTGAAGTTGGCTATGATACAGTTCATTGATTATGTCATAGTGTGGTTGGATAAATTGGTGTTGAGTAAGAGGAGAGATGGAGAGAGACTAGTAGAAACATGGTGAGAAATGAAGGCTCTAATGAGAAAGAGGTTTGTTCCCAGTCATTACTATAGAGACCTCTAACAAAAATTGCAAAGACTTATGCAAGGCTAAATGTGTGGAGGACTATTATAAGGAGATGGAGATAGCAGTGGTGAGAGCTGATGGGAATGAAGATAGAGAAGCAACCATGACAAGATTTCTCAATGGACTGAACAAAGAAATTTCACATGTAGTGGAGTTTCAACACTATATAGAATTAGAGGACATGGTGCATATGGCCATTAAGGTGGAAAGGCAACTTAAGCAAAAAGGAATCTCTAAGTACAACACTAGTTCCAGTTCACCTTACAAACCGAGCTAGAAGAAGGAGGAAAAGGGTATACCAAAGGAAGCAGCCGAGAACAAAACTACAGAAGATTTAAAGGGACAAGGTAAAGCTAAAACTCAATCCTCTAGAAACAGAGATATAAAATGTTTTAAATGTCTTAGTTTAGGTCACATATTATCACAATGCCCAAACAAGAGAGTCATGGTTATGCATGACAATACCGTGGAAAGCGAAAATAAAGGTGATAAATCCATGGCTGAAACTGAAGAAGAAAGTGATGATGAAGTTGAATATGCAGCTGAGAGAGAAGCACTTGTAACTAGACGAGTTCTAAATTCTCAAGTTAAAGAAGATGATATGGAACAACAAAGGGAGAATATTTTTCACACTCACTGCCTCATCAACAATAAGATGTGAAGTATGATCATAGATGGAGGAAGCTACACAAATGTTACCAGTACCACATTGGATGAGAAGATGAACTTGCCAACCCTTAAACATCCCAAACCTTATAAATTGCAGTGGCTGAATGAATGTGGGGAGATTTGGGTAGAGAAACAAGTTTTAGTTTTGTTCTCAATTGGCAAATATAGTGATGAAGTGCTTTGTGATGTTGTTCCTATGCATGTTAGACATTTACTCTTTGAGAGACCATGGGAGTGTGATTAGAGGACAACAAAGGATGCTTACACCAATAGATACTCTTTTGTGAGAAATAACAGAACCATCATCCTTGCACCACTTACTCCTAAGCAAGTGTATGAAGACCAGTTGAAAATGAAAAGAGAAAGAGAGAAAAAAAGAAAGTGAGCAAAAAACTGAGAAAAGTAAAACAGAAAAAAAAAATGAGTGTGAGGTAAAAGAGAAACAAGAAAGAGGAGATTGTGTTTCTTGTAATTTGTTTAAAATTTCCATAAGGCTTAGAGTAGTCATGCTTAGTAAATTGTGTTCTTTTTCGTATTCCCATTTGATGTAATTAATTAGTCATTTGAGGGTGTGCCAAAATGCTACTATCGCATTAAATTTGGAGGCTTTTTCGGGCTAATGAGGAGTCAAATCTGCTTTTAGAAGATAACAAAAGTCTATTTAAGTAAAAAAAAAACACACAGCAAATAACAAGTTGAATTTGAAATACAAATTTTATTATGAAAATTTCATAAGTGAGAGTTTCTATCTTGAGTTCTTCATTGGACTTGCAAACTTATCAAGGGTTGATCAACCTTGTGGCGTTTCTTCATACTTTGGGATCTTTGCTATGTTCTACAATGCAAGGGTTCTGAGTAGATCATCCTAAATTTGAATACTTAGGGATCTTGGGGTATTCAAATACTCTTTGTTGTGGATTTTGAGATTTATTCCTAACCGGATTCACATCAATATGAAATGCTTCAACGATGTCTAAATAAAATGAATACCTATGATTAATTCATGTTTACTAAGAAACTTAGTTAATTTGCTTACTAATATTATATTTGTATGTTATTTAAAAAAAAACTCAAAATTATCTTTAAATAAATAATATAGGAAGTGAATAATAGTAACTGAGTTTTAATTTTTAAAATATAACTATTTGGTTCCTTTATTTTAATAAAAGAGAGAAAGAAAAAAGGTTATATACAAGAAAAAAGAGTGAGTTAACTAGTCTAACTTATTTATTATATATACTTTTAGAATATTAGTATTAAATTAAATTTTAAACATATGCTAACGTGATATTTAACTATATTTTGTTAAAGAATCGATAACTCGTAATGTCAACTTAAATGTTAAAAGAATCTATTAATTCTCACCACAAAATTTCTCGTCTATGTAATTCAATGTATTATTAAAATTTAGATATTCATCAAATCTGTTAACTTAATACTTACACCAAACATTTAATACATACTCGGTTATATATATATATATATATATATATATATATATATATATATATATATATATATATATATTATTTATCAAAATAATATCATTTTAGTTATTATTTATTGGTATCGTATAACTCTTAATTTTCCTTTCATCATACAATGACTAATACATAACAATATAGATATCAAATGTAAAATACATTAAAGAAGTATTTTACATTTTCAACCTTATACTTATATTAGAATCATTTTGTCGAATGAATTTAATTACTTAAATGACCTATATTACACTTTGGTTCATATTTACTAAGCAAAAATAACATCTAATAAGAAAATTTTAGTTAATTTGTTGGCTTAAAAAATTTTAAAACTTCCTCTTCTCATTTGTTAAGCAAAATTTCATCCACTAAACAAAATATGCAAAATCATACATTTTGCATTTTTCACCAAAATATATTTACAATCATTAATATATCAATTATAATTAAGTTTATACCTTACAACTATTTTAAACAATCAAAATCAAAACTATCTCGAATATATGGATATTAACACTCAATTCCATTCAAAACAACTTCAAAAATACCGCACATATACCATAAGGTTGTCTATTCTTTCAAATATTTAACTATAGCTAATTATATAACTTACTTCAAACAATGTTAAATGAAGCTTGTTTTACATCCATTTTCACTAAATTACAAATTTACTTAATATAGGTCCACTCAGCACTCCATGAAATAATATCTAATCTTTACATATATATATTTAATTCCAAACTAACTATATAATTAATACAAACAACAATATCATATTTCTATTTTAAACTTAAATATTTTTACTCAATATCCCTTACATGAAGTTTCTCGTCCACTGAACAAAACAATCATATAGTTAAGGAGTTCCCACCGTTTTTCTATTAGTGATAAAAGCACACTAAAGATCCTGATAAGCTATCGAAAATCCATTCAAATCACAAAATACAAATTAAAAGTTGAAACAACTGAAATGATTAAATATATGAAACCTCACCATATTCACAGGAAAAAGGCAGAAAAGAAAGAATAGAGAGATTGCTAGAATAAAAAAGTCTTACTTAAAAAGAAAATATGATCCATTTCATTAGCTTACTGGTGCAATATGCTCAAGAAAATGAAAAGAAACAATTATGAAAGTTCAAGAGATGGTAGAAGAAGAAAAGGATATAGAGAGAGAGATGTTTTGAAAGAGTTATAAAATAAAAACATAGATAATGCAAATAGGAACTAATTGAAATAACAAAAAATTAGCAAAGATGTTGATAAAAAAGAGCGATAAAAAAAATTGCCGGTGAAATACTATGCAAATTTAAGTTTTATAAATAATAAATAACCATCAGATGGACTTTTTCTTTAGCATCTTAAATTAATTTTGCATATTATATATTTCTATAATTCAGTTTGTGTCCATTGACTCACGTCTCCCTTGTCCCTTCCGTTACAATATTTAATTAATGAATGAATTAAATGCATTAAATTAATTGAATTTCATAAATTTAATTGATCTAATTAATTTAATTAACTTGATAAAGTTGATCAACTTAATTAATTTGAATAATTTAACTAATGTAATTAATATATCTTATTTAACTAAATTAACTCATTAAATTAATGAATTTTATAATTTAAACTATTTAATGTCTTAAATAAGTTAAATAATTAAATATTTAATTGATGCTATTAAATAAATAATTTAATTGATGTAATTAACCAAATAATTTAGTTTTTTAATTATTAATTTCTATCCGTTTCTTTTTTTTATATGTATTGTTTAGTTTTAGAAAAATTGCAAATACGTTTCTTTTATAATTAATAAAAATAAATAATAAAAAAACGTATATAAGGTATTCCATCTCTTTTACAAATTTGCTCAAACACAGCTATGCACACATAATATTTATACAATATTTTATTTACATTATATCATAATCAATAAATATATATATATATATATATATACACATTAATTAAATATTAATAAAAATATGAGTACAATTGATGAAAATATAATTTATATTTCCATAGAAGTATAACTAATATTTCCTCTGGAGAAAAAGTTCAAAATTTTGAAATAATATTTTTCTTTTGTTTTCTTTGTTAATAGGTCGAGATTATTTCAAAATATGGAATAGTAACATCTTAATCCCTTAAAGTAATCTATATTCAACAAATGATTAGATAATTAAGATACTAATTTTATTTCATGACAACTTAGTTACTTCAGGTAAGTCTATCTAAAAGGATATAAATAAGATAAATTCAAAGTATATATACTATTTATTGATTGTGTAATAAACTTTATGCCTCAATTTTAACCAACTTGAGCAATAAAATGTTTTCATAAACACACCACGTACGCCTAAAAAAAATTGAAAGAGTATATTTATGATAAGAAAAAAAGATGACGTCTCGGACAATAAGATACAAAAGCAGCAAAGAGGATATTAATCTTGTAAGATCTTTTTAGACATTGTAAAGGGACTTTTGATGTTAATTGTGAAGCCAAATTAAACTTTTCTAGACTACATAGTATTAACAAAAAAATAATGAGCAAAAACAGTCACCGAAAATACAACAAAATCGTATAAATAAGACAACGATGTTAATTAACCATACTTAGATAAGAGTTGGTTAACTTGTGTAATAAAAACATAAAGGAGATAAACCTATTGAGACTAGCAAATACCCTAATGTTGGATGAAAAGTAAAACTCCTTTCACCCTCCTAACATGGAGCGCTACGAAGAGAAACCAAAAATAACTAATTGTTCACACATTACTAAATATCACAAATAGAAACAAGGTTACTATATATAAATATAACTATATTACATCCAAGTTTGGATCGATTATATTCAATTCCAAGAAAAAATTTAGTTACTCCGGCCAACCCTTACAACAATAAAGATTGGAGAAGAAATGAAAAAAATGATACTTTTAGAACTTTTTTAGAACTTTTCATTGCTATAATCCTTATCCAAAGCTTCTCAAAATAGTTAGTTTCTATTTTTAAAATGTAAGAGCAATACAAAGATCATAAGAGCTCAAGTAAAAAGGGAGAAAATAAAAGTGAGAAAAAGAGTAAGAAGAGTAAATGAAAGTTTTCAAGCTTAGGTGGAGCTAGAGATTTGTTATGCTTAAATATACCATACTGAAATTGTTTAATACATCATATATATTAAATTTGCTCAGAAATGTAAAGTATAGGATTATATTAGCTTGAAATAATTTGACCTAATAAGAATTCAATATTTAGATTCAACAGCTTGAATTCGATACTCATGTCAACAGCTTGAATTCGATACTCATGCACATAGATGCATATACACTCACACGCACAGCCAATGTGTGTGTGAATTTATTTGATGCTAAAATTGTTATATTATCATGTTTAAATGTTTTAACTACCATAAAAATGAGAGAGATTAATAGAAAAACATTCAACATTCTTGACTTTTATTAAATTTTGAAAACAAGAATATATTAATTGGATATAATTTAACCAAATGAAAATTCAACATTTAGATTCAACAAATTTACAACCCATTAAATTTTTTATATATTGTTCAAACTAATTATTTAAAATGAATGTCAGGATATTGTTTATAAATAGAAATGATTCCCACTTTTCGAATATTAAACAAATATAAAATACTTAAAAATTATGTATTAGATCTTAAGTTAGACTCATTCATGTAAAATCTAATAAATAGTTAGAAAAATAAATTTAAAATATATACTATTTTGGTTACACATTTATGATTATATTTAAATGTCAACTAATCTAAACATTGAAATATTTTCGGAGACATACCTATCTACTAAACAAAGATTGAAAAAGTATACCTAAAACAGAAGAAGTAGGAGAACTTCTAATCTAATATACCATGAAATAGTGAAGCTATTCTCCATGAGAGGTATTTCCTACAACAAACAGTTAGTTGTAATCTCCAAAATATAATGTAGCTACTAATGATTAAAATGACAAATGGCTGGGATTGGATAATTTGATATTCATTACCAAAATATTATTCCAAAAGAAGGTTTCATTCATATAAATTACCATAAATGTTATCCATTGTGTCATAATCCATAGGAAGACAAACTTGTTGCATATCAATGGCATTGTTTAATCTTATTTATATTGTCTTCTTTCTTCATCAAAATTTCCTCCACAGAATGTTAGCCCCCAAATCAACAACCCTGACTCAACCTCTCTATCTCTTGCCGCAGAGCCCAATTCAAAGCTGACACACCATCAACAATTTCCCAATTAGTAGTTAAAGAAAAAAGATATAAATAAATCTTTATTTAGTCACATCCATAATTTTTTTCTATCAATAATCATCTCCATGTGTACATAACAATTTAAAGTATTCAAAGGGGGAAGAAAAAAAAAATGTGCATTACTATTATTAGAATTTAATGGTCATATGTTAAACATATAGAACACTTTCGGTACCCAATTATAAACCACCGTTAACATGACTTTTAACTTTCATAATACACTAGCAATCTACATATTTTAATATGGTTACTAATTCAGAAATTATCTAAACTATAATTTTTAAAGTAGCTATTTTAAAGATAAAGTATCATATCATATATATAACAACTTTTAATAGAATAAAGCATAACTATTTTTTTTATAAATTTATTTTAATTAAATTCTAGAGTAAACTACACTAAGAACCTCCTCTGATTTAACATTCATATATTCCTAGTATCCAAATTTTAATCCTACAAACAACTTTATGAAATTTATAATACTGTGATAGTAGTATCTAGGACATGGATTGGAAAGATGTATACTAATTAACAGTTTTTTTTCAAAAATTAGAATATGTTTTACTACAAGAAAAATTGATTTTAGAAATTAATTTATTGGTCTCTAAAATCATAAAATTAAATTAGTCACTAATTTAATGATATTAATTTAGATTATTATCTCTAAAACATAAAATTAAATTAGTCACTAATTTAATAAGATTAATTTAGAATCTAATAGTATAAATGACTAAAACCTTGATAACTAATAGTAAATACTATTTATTTTGACTTGATTGGACACTAAATTCAATTATTACTTTTATTTTATAATTATGTAACAGCAACAAAAAACTAATTTGATGGTTATTTTGGTTACAATTTATATTTACTGATGTTTAAATAGTTTTTTTTTCTTATAATATTTAAATTAACATTCATTAACTTTTACTAATAAAAAAATAATATCTAAGGACTATTTCGGTTAACATAAAAGTATTTTATTATTAATATTTTTATTCTTTTGTTATTTTCGTCAACATAAAGTGATTACATGAAATACATTTAGTTGTTGTTATTGTAGTTATAACTAGTTATAAAAGAAACATGTTTTCAAATGAGTTATATATAAAAAATTCTGAACATGATATTTTAAACATGAATATATATATATATATATATATATAAATATATATATATATATATATATATATATATATATATATATATATATATATATATATATATATATATATATATATATATATATATATA
>Ga0209489_110667_pt1 | contig 10136 bp, 7 predicted proteins | sample SiratrowhiteBW_FD_187527 | JGI IMG/M metagenome (GOLD analysis project Ga0209489, IMG submission 187527) | Root nodule microbial communities of legume samples collected from California, USA - Siratro white BW (SPAdes) (version 2) | ecosystem: Host-associated > Plants > Roots > Nodule | place: USA...
TATATATATATATAAAATTAAAATTAAAAACTTGATATTGATTATTTATGTGACATAGAGCACCAGTACCACACGCTACCCCTTTGTTCATAACTTCAATATATATATATATATATATATATATATATTTTTACAAAATATTGAATAAAAACTAAATAATTGATTTAAATAATTAATATATTAAAAATATTAAGCCCAAAATATTTTTTTTATCAATTTTCTCATGATCATTATTACTATGTTTATATTTTTATTTTTTCAAAAAAAATAAAAATAAAGTAATGTTTTATATTCTTTAGTTTTTCTTCTGAAAATTTTTATTCTTTATTTTTTTGAAAAATATATTTTATTTTTTCAACGATTTTTAAAGTTGTTTAGAAACTTTTCCATTTTTCTTTTTTTTCTGAAAAGTTTTATCTTTTATTATTTTTGAAAATTGTTTCACAAACACAACATCACTTTATTATTATTTTTTTACTTTTTCCCCAAAAATTAATTATTCATTAACTTTTTAGGGAAATTTTATATTTTGTTTGAGAAATAAAAAAGGTCCTGTATTTTTTTTATTTATTTTTAGATGAATCAAAGCATAAAGGGTTGAATATCAAGATGTTGTAAAAACTCTCAAACAATCATATTACATAAAGAGATAAAGGAATCAAGTGAGCAACCAAAATATATCAATTGAAGATCCTCAAACAACATGTTTTAACACGAATCAAAACAATAAGGGTTGAATAATAGGACAATAAAAGAATCAAATGAGCAATCAGAATTATATATACATATACAAAAAACGATATATCCGAACTTACCCGTTGAAGTACTACTTCAAGAACTTCGGACTTTTTCTCCTCCTGCTTTCGATGACTCTAGATGTCCACTAATTTTTCAGCACTGTAATTCTTGTTGTCTCTCCGTGTTTTTTCTCCTCACTATGCATATTTATACTAATTCTAGTCAGCCCACTCTTAATTCAAATTTTAAATCCCTTAATTCCTAATTATTCCCACTTAATTATAATTTATGAATTGTCAATTGATTATTCTCTTTTAATTCAGAGTCAAATATATTAATTATTAATTATCTCCACTTATGACACCAACTGACTGTTAAATCCCAAGGACGAACCCAGACTGAAAAATGGGCAGAATTGTACCATTATTGTTGTTATGGCATCATAACCTCCCATGCATATAATCAAATTCGAAAATAAATGAATATGGGAAATAAATGGGGAATATTGGAGGTAATGTGGCTGAAATATTTTATTATTAATTTTTAATTCATTTTTTCCTTTATTGTTTTTTTCATTTTTACATTTATTGAAAGCAACCTAAATAACACAACAATAGAAATAGATACTTAAACCTTTATTTTATTTTATTTTAATATTATTATTATTTTGAAATATATATTTATTATCATTATTTTTTCTACTTTTCGAAAAATAAACAAATTATCTAATTACTATTTTAGAACATTAATCAATTGGAGCCTGTAAAATAAAAAGGATGAGCATAACAATTCAAAAAGAAAATGCATCAATTATTAGACAATCAACATTTAATTGAAAATCATTAGCATTTAATCACTATTAAGCAGAAAATCGTTTGCAATTAATCAGAATAATAATCAGATCAATTATTCAAATTTCTAGCCTTTCTTAATTTTTTTAAATTTATTTTCAATTAATTTTCGTATCATTAATGGGCATCAGAAAAGGCAAGCAATGAGAGGATGTGACATGGCAACACTTTAATGTCAATTTTATTTTTATTATTATTTTTTTTAACAAATTTTTAATAGACTGATTCTCTTTACTTTTTTTTCCTTTTTTACGAATTTTATTTTAACTTTATTCATAAAATAGAATGGAACCAAAACTCTTTTTTTTATTTAAATAATAGCACACATTTTTATTTTAATTTTATATTGTTTTATATTTTGGAATAATTTTATTTGCCTGGATGAAATTGGGTGTTGACAGCTGCCCTTCCTTATTTAAATTTTACCAGATGATTGAACTTATAAAGTTCAGATTAGCTGAAGATAAGTAAGGACAAAAACACTAATTTCGTTTGGTTATAAAAATAAAGGACAATAAAATAAATGTATAGATAGAGGCCGAGACCTTATACTGATACGAGAGGGTCGTGTACCTTAAACTGACTTTGTACTGAGACAAAAGGGTTGTAAATTTTGGATTTGAATTGACCTTGTACTGAGACGAGAGGGTCATTTTTCTTCATTTTGACCTTGTACTGAGACAAGAGGGTGATTGCTTTTTATTTTGACCTTGTACTGAGACGAGAGGGTCGTTGTTCTTCATTTTGACCTTGTATTGGGACGAGAGGGTCGTTGTTCTTCATTTTGACCTTGTACTGAGACGAGAGGGTCGTAAACTTTGATTTTTGGACTGACCTTGAATCAGAGGGTCATTTATCTAAATTTGAGACCATGATCAGAGGGTCATCTATCTGAATCTCACACCATGCATCAGAGGGTCATAACTCTTTATCAAATCTCTAGAGAATGTCACTAAGATTATACCATCATGTTTTAAAATGCAAAAATACGACATTGAGTCTTTTCCCTTAATAATATCTTCTGTTGATTTGCATGAAGTTTGATTTTTCCTTGTTGGAAGATGTATGTTGGATGCATGAAAATGCATGAATTTTTCTTTTTGTTTGTTCTTTTTAAAGAATGCATTTACGAATGCATGAAATGTGATTTTTTTAAAGAATGCATGTTAAAAGACATGAAAATTGTTTGAATATGAATTTTTGATTTTGTTCTTTTTGAAAAATGCATATAAGAATGCATGAAATTTGATTTTTTGCTTGATGTATTTATGAATGCATGAAATCTTTTTATTGAATATGAATTTTGAAAATGCATGTTTGAATGCATGAAATTTGATATTTTGTTCTTGTTTTTTGAATGATGCATTTATGAAAGAATGGAATTTTTTATTAAATCTGAATTTTGAATTTGAATGAAAATGCTTGTTTGAATACATAAAATTTGACTTTTTTGTACTGTTTGAAGAATGCATTTATGAATGCATGAAAGTTTGATTGAGTATGAATTTCTGGTTTGAATGAAAATGCATGTTTGAGTGCATGAAATTTGATTTTCTTTTGTTTTGAAGAGTGCATTTATGAATGCTTAAAACTTTGTGAATTTTTTTAATGAAAATGCATGCTTGAATGCATGAATTCTTTTTGTCCTTTTGATTTGGTTCTTTTTTTTTTAAGAATGCATTTATGAATGCGTGAAATTTTGTGAATTTCCTGAATGAAAATGCATGCTTGAATGCATGAGTTCTTTTTGTCTTTTTGATATTGTTCTTTTTTTAAGAATGCATGAAACTTTGTGAATTTTCTGAATGAAAGTGCATGTTTGAATACATTATTTTTTTTTTGATTTTCTTAAAAAAAGAATGCATTTATGAATGCATAAAACTTGATTTTTTTTTATTTTATTATTTTTGAAGAATGCATATATGAATGCATGGAATTTGATTTTCTTTTATCTTGTTATTTTTGAAGAATACATATATGAATGCATGCAATTCGATTTTCTTTTGTTTTGTTATTTTTGAAGAATGCATATATGAATCATGAAATTTGATTTTCTTTTGTTTTGTTATCTTTGAAGAATGCATATATGAATGCATGAAATTTAATTTTTTTTTTACTTTATTATTTTTGAAGAATGGATATATGAATGCATGGAATTCGATTTTTGAAGAATGTATGTTAAAATGCATGAAATTTTGTGTTTTTATTATTTTTTTATTTTGAATGAAAATGCATGTTTGAATGCTTGATATTTTATTTTTGATTTTCTTGGATGATAATGCATATATTAAATGAATGAAATTCTATTTTTCATTTTTTATTTTCTTGAATGATAATGCATGAAATTCTAGTTTCTTGAATAATCATTTTCGATGCTAATGTATGTACAAATTTTTTAAATGATTTTACAAATGATGATTTTTTGAGTGAACTTTTCAAAGACAATGTTTCCAAAAGATATGTACTAATTTTTCAAAAGAGAAGATATGTACAAAAGATGTTTTCAATGATTTTCAAATGTTTCAAAATTTATGTACAAAGGAACATTTTCAATGATTTCTTCCAATGTTTATTCAAAAAGTATGTACAAAGATTTTTTGAACTATATATTTTTTATGTACATTGAAAAAAAAATTTCAATGATTTTTTTTTTTGTTTAAATACATATGTACAAAGAATTTAAAAGATCTCAAGAATATGTGTAAACTTCAAAGTGAAAATATGTTCAAAAGTTTTTTTTCAAAAGTATGTGCAAAATGTTTTTCTTTTATCTTTTTCAAAATTTCACTGTGTAGAATCAGAAATTCTTGGTAATAATTGAATTCACTAGATATCAACTTCCATTTTTGAAAATTCATTTAATTCCATTTTTTAAGAAAATCCAGGGTTATTTTAAGTAGATGCATGCTTGAACCCATGGGTAAAAGGGTAAGTGTTTAAGGATTTTGAGGTATTTGAAAGATATTGGAAAGCAAATCTTCCGACAGGACTGCCTCCATTTAGGTGTCCCAATTTTGGTGTGTTGGGCTGTCTATGTGGGCTTTAAGCTTGGAGGTATGAACAACTTGGTTCAAAAAGAAAATAACGGTAGTATAAAGGACTCTTCATGAAGGAAAATAGGCTTTGCAACTGCCCCAGTTTTTATGATAAGAATTGTGTGAGGGATTGCTTGTCTTGGTAAGGTGACAAAATGGGATAACAAGGGTACAAATGAATCTGGATTGTCCTAGTGTTGTATGAGGGATGAAAAAGGTACTGAAAATATGATTGCCCCTAATTGGTATGTATAATGAGATATATGTGAGGGAAAGCAAGGGTATCAGATGCCCCAGTGTCACTTCTGATGTCTCATTCTCAGTTGACCTGTGTATAGATGACTCTCTTTTGAAAAAGACATTATAGTAGACTTCTTTCTTTTTTCATTTTTCATTCATTTTTCTTTTTCATTTTTTTCACGTATTATCAGTCACGTCCTCTTGTTACAAAGCTAAATTTTATGAAAATCATTGCAATCATTTCTCAATCAATATGGACTTTATTGGGCTTGTAACGTGGCCAGAGGTTATAGGATTGTGAAGAAAAAGGATATAAAGGCTCAAAAAATATTTTTTTTGGGTTTTATTTTTTAAACAAGGATCATCAACCAAATGTTGTAACCAACCAAGGTTATCTTCCATTGTATCATTTACTTTCTTTCTCGTTAGAGAGTCTTTGTTGTACTCCCTTTTTATAAACTTTTGAGAATATATTTTTTCTTACTTCTTTTCTTTCTTTTTTTTCTTTCTCCTTTTTTCTTTTTATTTTTCAATTTTTTTCCTTCTTTTCTTTTCATATTTTTTTCTTTTCTTGAGAAGCTTTCGATGTACTCTTTTCCTGATGTGCATTTTCTTTTAGGCTTTCAGAAACTTCTGATGATACTCCTTTCTTGATGAACTAGGAGCTTTGACATATAAATTGTTTATGAATTTCTTCTATCGAAACCTTAAACTAAGCTTCAAATTGTTGATGATCCTCATTAAGGGTATTTGAAAGAAATATTTTTATTTTTTTGGCTCAAAGAGGGTACAAAGGATTTACAAAAGTGTTTTGAATATAGAAATATGGCCATATATCATTTTGATTCATGATTGCTTAAATTTCAAAGAGTTTAACAATGGAACAAAATTAATGACTTCTGACACGTGCATTTTTACTTTTTTTTCTTTGTCCTATCTTTTGCTTAGATTGCCCTTTTGGGTTTTCAATCTAACAGACTTTTTTTCGAATGCCTGAAAGAATAGGGGTAGGAGATTGGTCAACTAACAAAAAATTGACATTCTGTCCCGTGTAAAAATATTCTTAGGTAATGGTAACCATTTGGACAATCCTTTCATTTGAGAATTTTGGGAATCTAGGAAATTTTGGGAAAGCTTGGTAATTTTGGGAAAGACAATAGGTAACAAACACCTTGTATGCAAATGTTTCCTTAGAAAAGTTAACTTTTACCTTTATTAACATTTTGCTTGAATGAATCGCATTTTATTATTATTCACACTCATGTCAATTCAATGATCCATGAACAAATGACTCACCACATTTTCCTCTTTTTGTTTTTTTCCTTTTTTTATTTTGAAAACTTAATTTTTTTTTGACAAAACGCATTATGAAATTTTGGACTTTTTTTTTTGAAAAATGCATGTTTGAATGAATGAATGCATGAATTTTTTCAGAAGATGCACTTATGAATGATTTTTTTGAATGCATATATAGTGCATGTTTGAAAGATTTTTTTTCTAAAAAAAATGTTTTTGTGAATGCATGATTTTTTTTAATGCATATATGATGTATGTTTGAATGAATTTTGTTTTTTTGTGAGAAAATGCATTTATGAAATTTTGGAATTTTTCTTTTTGAAAATACATTTATAAATGCATGATTTTGTTTTTGGAATGCATGTATAATCTATGTCTGAATGATTTTTTTTAACGAGAAAATGCATTTACAAAATTTTGGACTTTTTCTTTTCGAAAATGCATTTATGAATGTATGATTTTTTCTAGATTTACTTTTGTTTTCTTTTAATATGTATGCATGCATAATTTTATTTTTTTTTGAGAATGCATATATACATGGAATTTTTGGGAATGCTTACATAGATATTTCAAGCTGATTTTGTTCCTTTGAAAATACCTACATGAAAATCTATTTTTTATTTTCTTTCAAATTTTCCATTTTTTTAAATAGTAATGCATTAATGGATGCTTGAAATTGTAATTTTTAATTTTTTTAATGATATGCATAAATGTCTGCTCTACATTGTATTTTTTCTGATTTTTTTTCAATGATAATCTATGCTCAAATGTACTATTTTTTTTTTAAAAAGTATGTATAAATTTAAAAAAAAAAATGTACATTCAAAGATTTTTTATTCACAAATATTAACATGAGAATGTATTTATAAAATATTTTTAATAACAATGTATGTACAAAAGTTTTTTTCTTGAGAAAAAAAAAAGTAACATATGTACACAGATTTTGATATATGTACAAAATTTCAAAAGATAATGTATTTACAAATTTTTAAAGGAGAGTATATTTATAAAATATATTTATTTTACTTTTCAAAAATGTGTATATATTTCTTGTAATCATTATATGCTGACTTCCTTTCTTTTTCCTAAAAAAATGATAGATTTTTTTATGAGTTATTTTATTTAATATTTTATTTCAAGAAAGTTTTTATTTTCTCGTCTTTCTATTTTTCAATGAGGTGAAGACCTTCACAGTGCAGGGAGGGTCTCAAATGAATTTGTTTTTTAAAAAAACTAAGGTTGAGATCATGACCGCATCAAGCGGGTCTCAAAATAAATCTTGCAAGAAGTGATGTAAGTGCATGAATGTACGAATGTGTGCAATATTTTTCATTTTTGATATTCTTGATTTTTTTTTTATATTGGCATTTAGGAAGAGATGCATGAATGTATTGAGAACCTATGAACATATATGCGAAATCAATCTTATGATGATTTATGAGAATGTATGTATGAAATGCATAACTTCCATTTGTGTTAATTGAATGAATGATGATATGAAAATGTGTATTTTTTATTCTTGATTAAATGGGAATGCATGCATCAAACTTCATTTTTCATTATTGATTTTTGATTTTTTTTTATGAATGCAGGTATAAAACTCTATTTTTTGTTTTGAAAATGAGAATGCATAGATGAATGCACAAAAACTATTTTATTTTTCAGCTTTAACTGAAAAATAATGCATGCATGCATAAAATTCTATTAAGTTTTGATTTTAAGTAAATGCATATATACATGCATAAAATTTTATTTTTCATTTTTGAATTAGAATGCATGAATGATTGCATAAAACTATTTTTTTAGTTTTTTTTTTTTGAAATAAGAACTATACATTTTTTTTAATGAGGATGTATGAATGAATGCACAAAACTCTATTTTATTTTTTTTTAGTTTTGTTTTTTTGAAATGAGAACGACACATTTTTTTTGAATGATGATGTATGAATGGATACACAAAACTCTATTTTTTTAGTTTTGATTTTAAGAGAATGCATAAAACTCTATTTTTTGTTTTGATTTTAAGAGAATGCATAAAACTCTATTTTTCACTTTTTTTTTTTATGAGAATGCATGAACAATGCATAAAACTCTATTTTCTTTATTTTTTATTTCTTTTAAAATGTATTTTCAAAACTCTTCCTATGTTATAGAATGTAGTATGGATGCCTTTGAAGATGTATGATGCATGTGCGAATGTATAATGTATGTTATGATATGTGATGCATGTTTAGATGTGTGATGAATATCTAGATGTACGTTATATATTTACAAGTATGATACATGCAAAATGTATGCATGTCAATAATTTTTTTATGCTAGCAAATTAGAAAAGGGTGCACAAAAATACAAACTAATTAAGCAATTATTTTTGTTTTGTTTTTGTCTTCTTCTTTTTTATTTTTTTATGCAAGAATTTTTTAGGAATTCATTTATTATTTTTTTAAAAAAATGCAAATATATGGACGTATGAAATTTGGATTCATGAAAATTTTCTTCTTTTTTTTTTTAAGAAAAAACATTTATGAATACATGAAATTATTGTTTATCTTTCTCTCTTTTTTAGAAGGTTTAAAATTTTATTTTTGAAAATGTATGAATGAATGTGATGAGATTGATTTTGTGTTATTATTATTTAATATCAAAATTTAAAAGAAACGCATAAGTGTCATGAGAATGCATGAACATATGTACAAAATTTTATTTGAGAATTCCTATAAAGATGCATAAATGAATGTATGATGAAAATGCATGTAGAAAATGTATATTTTCCATTTTTGTTTTTTAAATGATGATATGAAAATGCATATAACTTTATTTTTCATTTTTTTAAAATGCACGAATGACTGCATAAAATTCTATTTTTTTACTTTTTTAGTATGAGAAAGCATAGGTTAATACATCAAAACCATATTTTTTGATTTTTTAAATGAGACTACATAGGCAAATGCATAAAAAACTTTATCTTTTTTTTTTCTCATGTATGAATAGGAATCTATGAGAATGCATAAAACTTTTTTTCTTATTTTTTTTTGAATTTTTTATTTTTATATTATTATTTTTTAGGCATGAAATTTTTAAGAAAATGTATTTAGAAATGCATGAAATTTCTCTTTTATTTTTTCTTAAAAGGTATGAATTTTTTTTTAAAAAAATGTATGAATAACTAAAATTTTTTATTTGATGTCAACATTTTTTAAAACAGAAATGTATAAGTGTCATAAGAGCGCATGAACACATGTATGAAATTTATTTGAGAATTCTTAAAAGACAAATGAATGCTTGATGAAAATAAATATTTTTCATTTTTGTTTATTGAATGCATGATGCATACATGAAATGTATTTTTATAGAATGAATAATAATATAAAAATTAATTTTATATTTTTTTGTTTCTTTATTTGTTGAATAAGACTTTGAAAATGCATGAGGCTATGAAGATGCATGGATGAATGCACTAGGTCTATTTGAAACTATTTTTTTTAAGAATGCATGTATGCTATTTATATGAGAGTACATGAATAGTGGATGAAACTTTAGATGAGAATGAATATATGATACGTGAAACTTTAGATGAGAATAAATTTTATAAGATATGTATGAATGTATGAAGTCATAGGTGAATGTATGAATGAATGAATCCCGATTTCCTTTATGATTTTTTAAAAAAAATATGAATTTGTAAATGATAATGTATGATAAATGAGTGGATACAATCTCTTCTCATATTATTTTTAATCTTGAAAGAAAATCTCTTCTCATATTATTTTTAATCTTGAAAAAAAAATGAATGTATAAATGAAACTATTTTAATTTTTTTTGTTATTTTTTATCATGGGGATGCGCTGATGAATGAAATTTTATTTCAATTTTTTTAATGTTATATGAATGGATGCATGATCACATTTCTTTGGTTTTTTTTTTTTAAAAAAAAACGCAATATGTAATGCATATGAAAAAATGAGATCAAATTTTTT
>Ga0209489_110668_pt1 | contig 10134 bp, 4 predicted proteins | sample SiratrowhiteBW_FD_187527 | JGI IMG/M metagenome (GOLD analysis project Ga0209489, IMG submission 187527) | Root nodule microbial communities of legume samples collected from California, USA - Siratro white BW (SPAdes) (version 2) | ecosystem: Host-associated > Plants > Roots > Nodule | place: USA...
AAAAAAAAAAAAAAAAAAAAAAAAATATATATATATATATATATATATATATATATATATATATATAGATATAAATACTTTTAATAGAAATGGATGTTAGGTTTGTTTGTATTTATTTCAAAAGGAATACTTATTTTAATAATTTAAACAAGTTTTAATTTTTACGTATGCATTTAATCTTTTAGTTTAGGAATAAATATTTTTTTTTAAATTTATCTGTTTTAAAATAATTGATTGATTATTTTAAAAAATGCTTTTTAAATTTAACCGAGCAGCGCAAAAATGTATAAAAAATAGTTTTTTTTTAATTCAAATTTAACAAAAGCATTTTCTCTTTTAATCTATTCCCAAAACAGATAAAATAACTAGAATTTAGGTCCTGCATAAGATTCAATATATTGATGTAAAAAGGGTATATATATATATATATATAATCTTAGTTATAGTTTATTGGCTATTCCTTTAAAAAATATATTAACATATACTAGTAAAACATTCGTTTCAAGTACATTCCAAAATTAATCGAATTTATGATATATAAAAGTTATTGATTCACATATAAACTTATAAATGCATATTAAAGTACACTTATTTATTTTATTTCAAAAGATCGAATTTAGTATTACTTATACTAATGTCTTGTTGGTATACTAGTAAACCTATAAATATTTGTTAACATGTACATTCATTTACTTTTTTTATAATATACATTAATAAGTTATATTAAATATAGTTAAAGATTAATTATAATATAACTTTGTTATTGTAAAATGATAACATTTTAATACTAAAATTTAAAGCAAAATAAAGTTTATAAATAGAAGTCAAATGTTCTTTATATTTTTCTTTTTATCATAACACAAGTTTCTAACCATTGTTTCCTAGTTAAAGTAGGGTCTTATGAATTTGGTGAAGTGTGAATTAAGTTGGATCCAATTTATTCAATTTTTAAATTCTTTTAATTTTTTATTCTTTCTTTTCGCATGAGTTGGTTAGGGGAAGTGTTATCAGTGTATAATTAAATTTTAAAATGTTTATATGAGTTGTTTTGATTACTAAGGTGATTTTCAAAATATTGTTATTGAACCATTTAAATTTAGATTAAGAAAGTTAATAATCATTTAATAAGATGTGATGAATGTTTAAATGTATAAATTGTAGTCAAACTTGATATTATTTATACTATAAGATAAGAATTGTGGATCGATAATTTTATGTGTGTTGTTGTACTCATAATTTCAATATTGTGATTCAAAATATAATCAATTATATTAATTTAAAATACTTTAAAATACATTTTGGTTATATAAAGAACATAATAACTTAATTATAATTAATGATAATAAATTATTTCAGTTAATAACTCAAAACTCTTTAAAAATAAAATCCTTTTAATTTCTCTAAGTAATACACTTTCAACATTTTTCTAAAGAGAAGTGTGTAACTTTCTAAAAAGAGTTTTCTCAAAGAATTATTTTTTTACACTTTGTTGGAAAAGTTTTGTTTAAGATTAACCAGGGGATTGAACATGCTCTAGGTGTCTTCTTGTAATTCACGAACCTAGTGATACTTCAAAGATGATATCTTTATTTTCTTATAATATTTATTTAATACCTTACAATGGAGTGTGGTATGACTGTAGTCAATTGAATATTTTCATTACTATATAGTTCTTCTTGAAATGTGCTTCAAAAAATGTGGTGTAATTATTGTTTTAATTATATAGGTCATCTTGTAATTAAATAATTCAATGAAAAATTCAGGGCTCTTTGGAAATGCATATTTGTGTTAACAAAAGAGCATAAAAATCTGTTTTTTTTTTCATTCATCTTGATTGTATTATTTTAAATTTTCTTGTTTTATTTATTGCATTGTTTTACCCTCTTTCACAATAACTTTAATAATTAGAGTTAATTTTCTTCAACCAATTCACCCTCCCCTTTTTCACTATTATAATTTTAACTATATTTTATTTTACATACGAAAAGTTATGAGCAAGTTAAAATTAATATTTTATTCTAAAATTGTAATTGATATTTTTATTTTAAAATTGTAAGATTGTATATATTATATGCTATTCAAATTTTAAACAAAATCGTAAGAATAATCAAATTAAATTGTAAAAATGTATGATTGTAAATTTTTTGCATGCACTCATTATTCACCTGAATATATTCGAACCTAATGCAATTGCTATATGTGTTAATAGCCTTAACATCACTCCATTAAAATCAATATAATTAAACTTTTAAACAAATTCCAAACTTAATTAACAATTAACAGTTTTTTATGCACTTTTTACCTTCTTTATTGAATATGAGTTTTAATTTCAATTAAAATAAACTATCACTCAATTAAAATTAATATAATTAAGATTCAAAACAAATTTTAAACTCAATTAAAAATTAAGAGTATTATTTCATATTTCTAGTTAAATTGAACAAAGTCACTTTTAAGGTGTATTTTTTTTAATTTAATTTATAATATATTTTAAATACTTATTTTATTTCTTTTCTTATTTTTTAAATAAAATAATGTTATATATATTAAAAAATAAAATTTATGATTCATGTTATAATTAATTTATGATCTTGTGAACTTCTCACAATCTTATCTAAAATATTAATTTTAACTACTTCAATTATGAGTATATAATATATTTAAATAATATTATAAGCTTAAAGTCATAATAAGTACAAAACACTTTAAAAATATTGAAATATCAAATATCTAAATTTTTTGATACATAAACTAAAATTTAAAGTAGTCAAAACTTAAAAAAGTTTATACACTATATTGTTACAAAAATATGTGCATGAAATGCCTTAACATAAAAAAACTCACAATTTAACTAATGAATCAGACTTTAATTTCAAAAGATATTCAATGTAGCGACTTCATTGAAATACACCAAAGAGTTCTTATATTTTAATAAAAATAAATCATATAATTAATTATGTGTTTTTTAATATTATAAATTTTTTTATTAGCTTTTAATAATGTGAGAATATGATATAGTATATAATATAACGTGTCATTATATGAAATAAGTAGCTTTTACTTTTATTTGTGCCTTAACCACTATTATATTATGAATATAAAAGATATGACGTTGCAAGAAAATAAAATAAAAAAAATTATTTTATTCTTCTAGCACAATATATATATATATATATAACTAATATAAAATAGCGAAGAATTATAAAAGTTTAAAACAAAAAAAAACATGTAATTATTTAAAAAGATAGAAAAAATTATGAACAACAGACTTTTGACATAAAAAAATTTGTAGGGAGATCAATATATAGTTGATTATATCTAAATAAATATATAATAGATTATGTTGCTAATCTTGTTATTAATTTTTATATATATTATCAGTATAATAAAATAAATAATTAAATTAATAGTATTTAAAAAAGTAAGAATTAATAATAAATAAATTTATTTATTTTTTAATTTCTTTTCTTTTCTTCTAATAAAAAATTTACCATTTATTATTTTTTTCTCAACCGACTCAACACAAAGTAGTATTGGGTGTTACAATTTGTCTATTCTAACTTGTTTTAAATAGAACTTTTATTCGGTGATGAGCGAACTTAAAATAAGAATACCATGTCATTTGACAATTTTATTTTTAAATAATTTATTCCATCGTATTTTCAATAACTTACTAAGAGGGTATTGCTTTACATTTTATACAATACTTTTTTTGCGTTTCCGTTTATTTTTCGTGCAGAATTTTTAGAAGCCAAATCCATAAGTGGCCATTTTTCAGAAAAAAAAAATATTATTATATTTTCATGTAATAAAATGTTTTATACACATCTACTACTAAAAAAAATGTTGTTGAAATGCTTTTTAAAGTTAATAAATATATCATATAAGATAATTTGTCAATTAAAAGAACAACGAATTTTAAATCTCTTTGCTGACACACACTCTTGACTTCTTCTTTTTTATACAATTGAAACATATAATGAGATTGATCTAGGAGATAAGTACATGACTATAAGCTTTCTTTTGCACAACTTATATTTAAATGAAAGTAAGTGCAATATCTATATCATATTCTGCTCTAACATATTAATTTTACAATTTATATATATTGATGAAAAATTAAATAAAAGGAAAAATGATCACCTAGTGAGGAAATTACATGTTTCCCATGAGGTGTGCTGTTTCTTTGAGCTCCCAGTGTTGGAGGTTTGGCCAACAAAGCCGTCATTGGTATCTTTTGCTTCTGCCTCTTTGCTTACATAATAATTTTAATTATATACTATATTAAATTAAATACACATAATTTACTAATTGACTATAGTATTAAAAAGTAGTTGCCCACTATGCACTCATGATGAGTTAGTAATATATGTTGTAATAGCTTCTTTTATTGACGATATCGCGATTATGTAGTAGTTTATTTAGGCGAAGATTACACAATTTGTTAAAATAATTAATACGTCTTAATTAACTAACATTGCCTTGTCTCATTAGCTTCAATAATTAGTAGGACCATCGCAAATTAAATAATTTATGGGTCCCACAACAAGTTTATTGGATATATATTATCCATTTATCGTTAGAATCTAATCGTATATTCAATAATTTAATAAAATATGTTTAGAAGTAACAATAATTGTAACATTATAGTGAATAGATATATTTCCATATCTTTTATATGTCTTATATTAGGGTTACAGTTTCTTTTCTTTTGAATTTGAGATCGAAGGATTGTGTAGTATTGTAGTAATTATATTCATTTATGTGTATTTTAATAAAATTTTTAGTGATCTATGCGTACTTTCGCGGAAATTATACCAATATGTGTATCTTCATTGATTTTTATACTTTTAGAAAAAATTCAACAAGAACAACAAAATATCAAACATGCTAAAAAAGGTTTAGAGAGGTTCTTCGAAAATAAACGATACATAAAGGTAAATCAAAGTGTTAATAAACTAAAATACCTATAAATAATAGATAAATGGATGGAAAAAACACTTTAAACAATTTAGTTTGAATCCTAAGAATCATCTTACGAACTTTAACTAAAATTATAACAATCATATGTATATTGAGATACTAGATAAATTCTACTTCAATTTGGTTAGAGAGTATAATATTTAATAATGCATTTGTATATATTACTCACAAAGCAAGTGGTTAATTGGAAAATTATTTCAGGAATAGTATTGTATGCACAAGGGAAAAAGAAGAAGACAAAGCTCTTCTAAAGTAAGTAGAAAGAAACATAGTTACTATTGATTTAGTTAAAAAGACTTAGTGATGTTATTTATAAAATTTAAAGATGATAATAGTTTATTAAAAAGTGATGGTCAATGAAATTTGTACACTTATGTGGATATAGAAATAGCGAAAAAAACAAAAATGGAAGCACGACCTAACGGAGATACCAAAAGTCCTAAAGTATAATGTAACTAAGAACAAAAAAGAACTCTTTGTAACCTCTAAAAGTCAGTAAGATTTGGATGCAAAATAAGACATTGTTTTCTGAAGCGATTGTTTCCACTCTATGTAGATGACTTCTATGGACAATGACATGAGGTTTGGTTTTTCTTTTATTTTTTTTTCTTTAATGAATACTCCTTTTTTATCTTCTTAAATGTGATGTGATATGAGTATATATAATATGAGAGCATTGAAACAAAAAAGAATGAGCAATTTATGTGTTATGTTAAATTTGTTTAGACATAGTTTTTTTATAAAAAAATTTAAGAAAAAAAGGAGTAAAATATAACTTTTCCGTTGTTTAAAACTAACTTATGCATAGAAATGATTTTGCATACTTTTTTCTAAAATTTTATCATTAACGTGTAAGTAAATTAATTTTAGTTTATGTAAAAGTTAGTTTCATTCTTTTTCTTTTGTAAGCTTTTAAGGAGAATTTTTTCATTATTAACTTTTGTGCTTGTGTAATGACTTATTGTAATTTTAGCTCTCTAACTTAATTATTTGTTGGAGAATCTGAGAGAAAAAACCAGGGAGATTTCAAACAATGAGACATGAACTAACGTATAAGGAAATGACACCACCTTCAACCAAAAACCTTAGGTATTAGGTTTGCGGGTCTTTTTTTTATATGTTTATATGTTGTTCAACTTTCTCATATTCCTATCCAATGTGAGATTTATACTCATACTTAAATACCTTATTTAATTTCAAGTAACCAAAATATTAATAGGTGTTAATTACAGAAAAAAACTCTAAATTAAATGATATGGTTTGGATGAGCTTTTTTTAGATAATAGTTTATATTTATAAAGAATCTAAAATACATTTTAAAGTGAAATATAATCTTTAGATCGGAAATTAAAAAAAGTAAAAAGATATAAAAATATGAAAAAAAGTTTTAATTATTTACAATTTCATAAATCAGTAGAATTTTGAATTATTTACACTCTTATTTTTCACGTCTACATTTATTATTCTACTCTAACATTATACACTTAAAGCTAACTAATATTTGATATTATAATTATAATTTTTAAATATATTTATATTTTTTATGTGATTTATTTTTTAAACCGCACAAAGTAAACTAAGAATTTTAAAAAATAAGAAATTTGAATTGATTTATTCACTATAAAATATTTATAAACATAGAACATTCAATTTCTTAACATTTCAAAGTTTTATTACAATTTTCATCTAAATATAAAATTTATGACAAAAATGAATAACGTAATAAATATATTTAGTTTTAGTCTTTACTCTGTCTTTGTTAGCCTTTAGGTTATTGTACCCTCAAGAGTAAAGAATAAAACTAACAAGAGTGTTTAAATAACCTTGTTCGAATATTTTAAATATAGCTTAACAATTACAACTTGGTGTTAATTCTAACTAAATAAAACCTTTGGTATGAAATTATATATCTTGATTTATGGAATCATGAAAGGAAAATAGTATTAATATCATGAAAAGCTCACAACATAGGAGGTTAAAAAATGATGATTATATAATGACTATAAACAATTAAGAGAACCTGAGAAAAAAGAAAAACAAATAATACTTCCTAACTAAGGTTACAATTTTTTTCTAAAACTTTTAGAGCAGCTATGGAAGCAAAATACGAAGTTATATGTGAATCAATCATGGCTCCTAAATTAATCAAGAGTCACCTTAAACAAGTACCACATATACCTAACCATAAGTGTATAATGAACCCTAATAGAAGTCTAAAAGCCACTAATCTAAAATAAAATTAAACTTGTCTTAAAGTTATTTTTTCATTTTATTATTATTATTACAGATACATGTAAATGTAGCTTTATCTTCCTTCTTTTGGTTTTTAGTGTAACATATGTTTATTTCTTTTGTGATACTGACTGAAAGAAAAAGATACATTTATGGATAAATATAACTATTTCAGCTTAAACATAGTAGCATGCATTAACTTTGGTTTGTATATAGATAATATATATATATATATATTTATTTATAGCATAATATAAGGCCTGAAGCTGAATCCGTGATCTCCAAAATTTTGTCAGGAAACTATAGATGGAAAGCTTCCAACGTAACATAAATCTTGCTTGATTATACTTCATCAACATTAAAATATGGAAAAAAAAATATAAAAGATGGGTTTTCTATAAAATAATTCAAATCATTTTTTTACAAGTTAAATCATTTTAGTTTATCTAAAAAATAATATTTCAACATGAATAATAACATTACAACTTTTCACAACAAGGAGCTAATATTTAAATTCTTATATAAAATTATTAGAAATAAACCTTTAATTTATGAACCTGCAGTAAATATCTTAAATGATTAGAAAAAATAATTTATAATAATCATCCATGTATGAACTGAATATTAAACCAACTTGCTATATTCTAGCACTCTCTCCCAATATTTTGATGTTAAAGGAATATTTTTGTGATGCTATCAACCACTACTCATCAAGTAGCAGTAATTAATTAACAGAAGATAATTAAGTGAAATCCTTTAGATTAAGCATTAACTATAGTCTTCGATTCAATTAAAGGTAAGTTCGCCTAATTACGTTTAAGACTTGCCACAAAAGAAAAAGAAAAAAAAGAAGAACACGTCCTCATATACGTATGCAAAATATTAAGATAATACATATTCGGACAATAGAAAAGTGAGACGAACCAATAATAAATAGATTTTCTTTTTGTCACAGTTTGGCATCACCAATGACCCACTCGAACCAACGAGAACGAGTTTTGTGGCACAAGTATAGAAAGCATATTAATACGTATGTTTTAATTTGAAAAAAAAAATATAACAAATCTACAGAATCAACAAAAGAAAGTTTAAAAGTTAAACTCGAATGTGGAATAAATTTTAGTTACCATTCAATTAGAATAAACTTATTCTTCAATAAAATGAATAAACTTTTATAACTAATTATATAAGAAGTAAAATAATGAAAAAGATTTGCTAACCAAAAAATCTTAATTAAATTTTGCAAACATAAGAAGATTTTTTTCCCGATAAACCTAGTTTTCACAAATGAATATGTGCCAACATAGGATAGACATGTTTTTGTTGATGTCGAAAATTTAGTTTCTAGTTGGAATTTAGTCTACGAAGAACCTGATTTTTTTTTTAATTTTTTATCTCCCTTTTTATTAATTATTGAAAAAAGTAAATTAAAAAATCTCATGAGAATTTAGCTCTCCTAAAACCAAAATTTGACTGACATCAATAATATTATTTCATGTTACAAATTTAGTCTACGAAGAATCCGACTTTTTTTTCCTAAATTCTTTATCTTCCTTTTAATTAATTGTTGAAAAAATAAATTGAAAAATCTAATGAGAATTTAACTCTCGTGGAACCAAAATTTGACTGATTTTTTTATATCAATAATATTATTTCATGTTAGAAATTTTGGTTTTCTCAAGAACTAAATTCTTATTCTAATAAGTAATATTGGAACGGTTCATTTATAGAAATTTTGTTTAAAATGGGTTTATTTGTGAAAAAACTTAAGAATCATTGTTGTATTATTGAGCTTGAGCTTTCCACGAAAGTGAATATTTTGGTGGTTTGTTTATTAAAATTGAAGTGATTCCTTTGAAAGAATAGTAGGTGGGTGAGGTTCTTATCCACTTGCACACGTGGAAACGCGGCAAATGCACGTTGAATGGACAAAAAGTTTATTGAATAAGATGTATTGGAAACAAGACAAAATGGAATGATTTTACTATTCATATAATATCCATCCATCAAATTCAATATCACAACCTCTGAAATTAAAGATACCATTCCTAACAACCAAAATAATAAGGTCTTGTGATGTGCCAAATAAACACAAGATATATATTATGTTTTTTTTAATGAAATCTTTGTTTATCTTATTAAGATAAAGTTAAATAAATTGTTAGTAGTTTTAAAATTGATCTAGGTTAAAATTAGTATCTCAATGAATAGTAGAGGGGATGTGCGACTCTTGGGGTGACATGAATGTTCGAAATTCCCTCATTAATAAACACTAAACCACATTTCTTCAAATAATTAATTATAAAGTCGAACATTAAAAACATAATTTTTAATTATTAACTATAATTGCACAAATACACAAATTTTATACTTGAAAAAAGAGAGAAATAAAACATGTAAAAGGTCAACCTCTTCAATTTTGATTTCATTAAATTTATTCATCTTGGCAAGAAGAGAATTAGTCGTCCAACTGTGTATTTAAAATAAATGACTACTTTATTACGAGATTAGGATTTATACTCAACTTAAAGATACTTATTTATGTTATGATTGTTATTAAATTAGACTTGAATCCAATATTGAATCTAATAGTTTAATATTCTCACAATCTTATTGATTAAGTATTGAAAATAGAATCAATAAGTTAAAAATAAAATACCAATTCAATAACTAAATATTTTATTTATTTAGTTTCATTATAAGTCTATAAAAAATATTAATACAATATTGATATCCAAATTTGTAACATCCCACAAAATTAAAGCTTCTACTATGACAGCTAAAGTATTATTATCATGTGTATCTCACAGTATTCCATAGTTAACATATATCAAAATTACATAATAAAGCTAAACTGAAATTTCAAAACATATTTACAATATCATATATAAGTTTTTTCAAAATAATGCACTATTCCTA
>Ga0209489_110669_pt1 | contig 10133 bp, 9 predicted proteins | sample SiratrowhiteBW_FD_187527 | JGI IMG/M metagenome (GOLD analysis project Ga0209489, IMG submission 187527) | Root nodule microbial communities of legume samples collected from California, USA - Siratro white BW (SPAdes) (version 2) | ecosystem: Host-associated > Plants > Roots > Nodule | place: USA...
AAGTTGCAGTGTGCATGAGCAGTGGAGAGGACCGCGCTGCGGTCGCCGAACGGTTTGCTACATTGAAGAACCCAAGTTTTGAGTTTAATTTGCTCCATCACTCAAACCTTTCCGAGCACAACTACAATCACTTTCAATGCATATGTGTAGCACGAAAATTGATGAAATGCAGAATTTATTTTCTAAAGTAAAAGTACATATATAATTCACTTTTAGTTACAAAAATTGTCTCCCTATTATAAAATATCATCCACTTATATAATTCTTTTACAGTCATATAATCATAAAATAATATTGTTGCAGAATGTATTATGTACATTATGTATGTAATTAACTATAATTATTTAGTTGAAATTGCAAAATGTTGCATTGGTGTCATTTTCCTAAGCCAGTTTCTGGTTCACAATGTGAGCATGGCTTGATGAGAACATAGTTGGGTTTGAAAATGAAAATGGGCAGGGCCAAGTTCCAAGGTTAAGTATGATTTTGTTGACCTTAATTACTTTTAAGTGTTGAAACGAAAAGTGTGATTTCATTGGCTATATATTATTTTAGCAAAACAGAAGCTGGAGATTTGCCTTCAAACTTCAATGTTAAGCATATAGCTAGCAAAGTTTGGCACGGATTTATGAAAACGAATCGTTAAATAGCAGCAAATCAGCATAAAATCTCATCTCTTTTTGTTCTTTTAACTATTGTAGGTTGCATGGTTAACTGGCTGGCTCTCACATGTAACATGTCCCAATGAAAGAGAAAACATGGAACAGTAATCATCACTGTGATGTATGGAATAGATTGCTATTTTCCACATTCGATTAGGCATTGAAAAATTGTTGCCGGGTGACACGGTTTACGTAGATCAAAATGACATCAAAACACAAAGGAGCCCAAGTTTCAATTTTCAGGCGACAATTGGCTTTTACAACAACGCAAGCAAGCAACCTAACTTGGGATCATAAATTCCTAACTTTGGGATTCGATGCTAAGCGGAGTTTATGTCATTTGTCTCTGCAGAGACACTAGAGTCGTTGCATTATTAGGGTTCTGTAAGACCCAACACAATCTCTACCCTATTGGGAATACACTTTGTAAAACCATATATATATATATATATATATATATATATATATATATATATATATATATATGTATGTATGTATTTGCAGTTCTACAATGTTTTTTAGCAGAATTTTATACACGGTTTGATCATATGAGTTGAACACTGCTACAAATTCAGCTAGGAATAATGTTCAGGCGAAATATAATATTTAATAAAACTAGAAAACAAATTAAAGTTCTCACACAGAACATAGTCAAAAACATACATTCAGCAAGCTACTCATGACATTGTCATACAAAATGAAGATAAGGAATATAGAATGTTAAATCTTATTTAAATGGTCAAATTAAAAATAAGTACATAAGCGATTTCCTTATCCATAGTATAAAATACAATTTTCCTTAGAAAATATAAACTATGCATTCTTAATTATTTGTACATCTAAAATAGGTTTTTATAGGACAAATTAAAAAATGTGTTAATACGAAAAATTATTTTATATATAGTTAATGGAAGAATATTTCATTTCATCTTCGAGATTTTTTATAAAACTAAATGTTAAATTTTAAATTTTTATTAATCAGTTTAATAGGTTAAAAATGTTATATAATTTTAAGAATTTTTGAAAAATTATTAAATCACGCTAGGATAAAATTGAATATTTATGACAATTTTTAGTAGCTATTGTTGAATGATTGCCATTTAAAGAGATGATGAGATATTTTTAAAAATAAATATAACTTTTTAATGACCATTGTCCAATAACCATTGTTATTTGATATGTTCAACAGTAGTTTACTATCAAATCCTCGATTTCTTTGGCACTTACACTTTCAACAATGATTTATCACAAAATTGTCACTACCAGAATATTATTTTCTCAATATTTTTTCACATTTTCTATAATTTTTCTTATTAATTTGCGTCATTTATTCTCTCTTTCTATTTTTCATCAACTTGTAACATACTTTGCTATAACATATTGAGCAACAGACTAAGTGCAAGATTGTATAAAGTTACATGGATGTAATTTAAGGCATTTTAATCTCATTATTTATTTATTTTTGTATAGTAATTGATTGATTTAATAATATTTATTTCAATAGTAAACAAGTCAAAGGGTATAAATATAACTACCACATAATGTAATGGATTGTAATGATAGTGTGAATTGAAATCGGAACTAAGATAAGATATGTTATAATTGAAGAGTACATCAATACATTAACAATTTCTTATTTATAAACTTATGTCACTTATATGAAAATATGTTTACAGTTCTTTAATTATATTTACAGCTAGTTATATATGTTGATTATTAATGGTTCAAGATGACTTTGATTTTAATTATGCAATTAAGTAAAGTATATGTGGATTCAAAATGTTGTTGAATTATTTTTTAACATGTGATGTTTGGTGTGTACAATAAATTCTAATTAATTAAGATGTGATTAGTTTGTTTGATTATACTTAAATGCAAGTTAGAGGCAGTAACACAAAATAAACTCAAAAAAGGTGTACATGTGAGAGGACAATTTTCAGTATAATTGTTGTAACATGTAACTTTCAACAATTATTCTAATTATAATTATCATTAAAAACTGACCAAAAAATTAAGAAAGAATAAAAACTAAAATACTGTGTCTTACAATTAGGATTATTATTTGGATATGAAAATACAGTAACGATTCTCAACCATATTAAAAATCTCTTTCTTTTAATGACATGTATTAATACGTTATCACTGTTATTGAATGACTATTTTAATAGTTATTAAAAGCCTCTTATCAATTAATTGATTCACCTAATATAATACTTAAAACCTTTAACTATTTTTTTACTAAAAAAACATACTTGTACAAAATTAATTTGAAAAAAAATTATATATACAAACTAAACATTTGTCTAATTCATTTAATTAACCTGGTTAAGTGAGGAGAATATTTTTTTTTTTATCACAAGCTATTATTTTGAATATTTTTATTTTTTTTATCCAGTTTTTATGTGCTGTGTTAAGCAAATTATATTATTTTAAAAAAAATAATGTTAGATAAAACTTTTAATATAATTTTTGTAAAAGTCAAATAGATAATCATTCATTTTGATTCTGCGATTGGAAAGTAATCGTGATACATTTTCATACATCTTCAATACTTTGATACTTCAGTTCTACTTCAAGAGAAAGGAATACACCACCGATTGGGCCTGGACCGATCTGTCTAGTACTGTTTCCAGCTGCTGTTCAGAAATTATCTGCAAATATTTTGGGCTTGAAAGATATCATAGTAAGAACACTGTTATTCTCACCCTTTTTTTTTTATGTCTCACACTCTGACCTCTTTATTTGTTTTTGACAAAAATATCTTTGACTTTGTTGTGTAATTTGTTTCTGTTCAATTAGCAATAAGTAGAAAAGATACAATGAAAAAGGTATAATTAAAGGTCAAAGAATTGGATGTGGACTAGACCAAACCATAAAGGTATAATGGATCTGAATTGTTAGTGAGTTATATATTTGTTGACCTAACTTTACCCATCCATCATGTTGGGTAAAGACCAAATTGGTCAGCTTCTTTTTTTTTTTTTCTTTCTAAATTTATACAAAATATAAGTTTAAAAAGTACAAAATGATAATATTGGATCAAATTTTCCTTGTAACGTTCATGCCAACGTTATGATGTTTGAACCATATTGATCTTATTCATTTTGGGATACCATTTTGAAAGCCCAATAAAAACTTGATTTGTCACGTTGATGTTTTGCTAGCCGTGGCTTTTTTTTTTCACCTCCATACTTTTTCTTCCTGCACCTCTGTAGTGTATAGAAGCATAAATATCATTTTATCATTTTTGTTTTCTTTATGTTTTCAATGCACCCTCTTTACCTTCTTGTATTTTAGATTGTATAATATAAAATATAACTTTTTTTATTTTAGAACAAAAATTTATATTCCAAATTGTAATCTAGAATACAATTTATTTTTTATTCTAGATTATATATTTCAAAATAAAACAAAAGAATTTATATTCTAAATGGGATAATCCGAAATATAAACAGATTATAACATGAAATATGGGAAATTGTATTCCATATTACATAATTTATGACGTTGTATAATAAAAGAATACAAAATTTGAAAAGATATTTTAGTATTTTTTGAATTATGAAAATGAAGGAAGAAAAAATATGGAGGTGCAGGAAGAGAGGAAAAAAAAAATGTCTGATGAAGAAGACAACACCAAGTGCATGGTGGAGGGAAAGAAGGGTTAGATCGAAAGAAGAGAAGGTAGAGAAAAAGGCAAAATAGGAAATGCAAAGAAAAAAAAATATTAGAGTTTGTTGAGTGTTCGAGATAGGTGAGAATTCTATATTATTTTAATAAAAAGAATTATCTATATAATTGATTATAATCAAAATTATTTTTTAAAAGTAATTTAAAACTATTTAAATTTATTTGGATAAAAAAAATTCTTCTTTTACACACAAAAAGTTTGAACGAACTGTAAAAAGATGCTAAAAATAATTATTAACTTATAATTTATATTCGAGAAAACAACTATTTTTCAGGAATTTTTTGTCACAAATTTTTATTATTGCAAATATAAAACTTATTTTACATACACAAATCTTAGAACTTAGAATTTAAGTTCTGCATCCTCTAATAGGAGAAAAAGAGTGAGAATAACAAACTAAGCCCAGTGGACTACTCAAAAAGGCCTAAATCCCAGGCTCTGCGTACAAAACCCTAATCATCAGTTTGTGCCCTCAGCTTCTCAGTACCAGTCTTCAGCGCTTGCGATCTCTTAGAGCATATCATAACGTTCTACTATGGCTGTGAGTACCTTCTTCTTACTCTCATTTTCGCTCATCATCTTCCATACATTTCATTCTGTAATAATCCTTTAATAATTGTTAGGGTTTCAGTAGCTTAAGAAATTTGGTAGGTTAATAAACAGAACGTAGTTGTTCAGGTTTTTCCAAATCAAATGGGGATGAGAAATTGATTTTACAACTTAATCTTGTGTGTTTCTTCGTGTGAGAGTTGACTCGGAGTGTGAGTAGTGGTGGTTGAGTGTTGATGCATTGCCGAGTGGTGGGAGAACCAAATATGGAGCGCTGTTTTACAAAAGGAAGAATCGGGGTGTCTCGAAGAGAGAGGAAGAGAGGAAATGGGGGTGTTGGTGTGGCAGAGTGTAGTAGGATAAAGTTAGGATTTTTAATTCTAACATTATCAGTTAGTGACCAAGAAAGACTTAATGCAACTGTTTCTTCCATGGGGTTCTGTATCGAAACACCCTTATTCATCGACGTTCAAAATTGCATCTTTTTTCAATTGATGGGAAAGCTTTTTTATGGCAAAAGCATTACATCCAAAGTCAACATTTTCGGTCAAGAGATTGTAGCCAGACTTTGCAGAATGTGGGGAACCGTTTTATTTTCCCTTTTCGTGCTCTATTTCTAAATCATGAACACAAATTGAGATGGAGAGAGAGAAACGGTGCACACACATCTTTGAGCAACTCGTCAAGAAAAGGATGAGCACTTCATTCTCTGAAGTCGGTCTTGTGAGCCACACCAGCTTTTCCAATGATGGGCAAACCCAATTCAAATATTCGCGGGTCACGTCCAAAGCCAATATCTAATCAAAATAAAACCAGCTGTAAACTATATTTATGTGAAATAAAATTCACTACTTTTATGATGATGGGAATAATTTAAAGTTTAATTATGCTGTAAGAGAGAACCTTTCCATCAGGGGGAAGAGCCAGAGCAGTTGAGAGAAGAGAATAACCAGTTTATACACCAATTTCCCTTGTGTTATTGGCATTAATGAGCATAATAAGCATGCTCGGAAGTTGCCCTTCGTCTGGTGGTGTAGGCATGAGGTCCCTGTTTTACAACATTATCACTAAACTACTCAAGAAGTATTTCCCATCTAGAGACTGCATATTTTTTATTATTAGCAAGTGCAAAATCCCTTTGCTTCTGGCACTAAGCCAATGTTGTTTGAGTATAGAAGATCACAGCGTGTGATTGATTGTGCCTTATTTTCTAATATTTATATTTTAAGTTTCTTTTTTACCTCATGTTTTGCAGACTATACCAGTTAATCCCAAGCCTTTCTTGAATAATTTGACTGGGAAGCCTGTAATTGTGAAACTCAAGTGGGGAATGGAGTACAAGGGTATGATTATTTGTTATGGATCATTCTCTCTATTGTTATTTCATTGCTAAACGCTTTGTTTCAGTGTTTATTCCTAAGGTGGTCGAATACTTCATGAATTTCCTTTTGTTTATCATGTCTTCTCTGTGTTTTTTTTGTCAGGATATCTGGTTTCTGTTGATTCGTATATGAACTTGCAGGTATATATTCAAGTTAAATTCTGAGGTGTTTGTTCCTGTATAATAATTATATTTTCAGCCTCTTGGCTTAGTTGATATATATATATTTTTTTAATTTTTTATCATCTGTGAATTTCTCTGTAGCTGGCAAACACTGAGGAGTACATTGAGGGACAATTTACTGGAAATCTGGGAGAAATTTTAATCAGGTAAATTCCATATCAACTGTTGTTTATGTTTATTGGTTTTTGTGTTTTGCTATTATATATTGGTGTTCAAATCTTATCCATGCTTTTTAAACCGCTAATGGTGTTTTCGAGAAACCATTAAACTGAACTTAAACGCACACTTTTCAATCCATTGACATTACTGCTTCTTCAATTGGTGGCTTGGAAAGTGCAGACGGAGCTTTGGTGGATAAGAAACAATAATTAAAAACTCTAAATTCTTAAAAAAAATTATAACCAATCAAGCCATTAATAGAAGACCTTAAAACCACTGTTTTTTCATTTCAGTTCGAATTAGTTTTAGGTTTTCCATTTTTAAAATAACCAAAACCAAACCAAACCTTATATGCATTATATTATTATACCACAAATAAATTATTTTGACTATCGCATATTGTTAATAACAATGACTATAAGAAGTGATGTTCTTTTATTACTACTGAAGATGCTTGAAGCCTTTATGTTGTGTAGGATCTAGATTATTTAAAATCTCACCCTTAACCAAATAATTAAGCTCAGGTTTGTATAAACAATTATTTTCATATATTTAAGTGGCATTGAAAATGAACTAGTAACTAAAGGAACAATTCTTTAAAGAAAATATGCAGAACAATTAGATCAAACGGTAAAAAACATTAAAGAGATGTTGTGCTATTTGAAAAGTGTTGATGTATTAGTATTCATTTAAAATATCATCAGGGAAAACAAAAACTTCAAGAAAATGAATCATTCTACCCAATAAATATTGCTTTTTAATCGGATTGGATTGGAGTTGAGTTTGATATTCTATTTGAACGGCTTCAAACATGTTGTAGTTTTTTTCTGTGTTCAGATTGAATGGCTTTCCATGTAAAACATTTATTCCAATTGAATCAGAAACGCCCCTTGCTGACACAAATAAATTCTTATGTTGTTTTGAAGTCGTTCTTAATTTTGGGAACTAGACTTCTCTTACTTAATATTTTAACATTTTGTAGCAACAAGATAACATGATATATAATCGTTGAATCATGTTGCTTAAGCTGACAAAGGTGTTATAAACCTAGACGATTTTAATTTATCAAAAGTAAAAGCTACTTTATGTTACACCATCCAAATATTGTTGCCGATGCTGTCATCCTTGTCCTGTATTTGGGTCGTATTGCATGTTAATTTTTTGGCTTAATTTAGTTTTAAGTACCTCAAAAATTTGATATTTTCTATTAAGTTCCTATTCTGAACTTTTTATTTATTGAATGTCCAAAATAATTTTTATTTTTTGTCGGTACTCTGGATTGGTTTTTCGGCATTACTGTTACTTTCGTTTTTCCATCCCTAACTCAACGACCAAGTTGTTTGATGTGAGTTGACAGAGAAGTTGGGGGAGATTTGAGAGAAAAGGTGTGAGTTGATTGATGAGTTTGAGATAGGAATAAGCCATCCATTCAAATAGTTGGGTACTTAGATAAAGATAAAGAATATTTTGAGCAATAAAATGAAACTTTTTAATAGCACTCAATTATTTATGAGGAACTTAAAATTTAATTTAGCCTAGTTTATTTTAAGAAAAAGCAGCTACAATCTTGGTGTTTTTTGAACATGATCAACATAACAGTGTTCCAGATAAAGTACATATGTGCATTTCCTCCATTGAGCCCACTTATAAAAAAAGTTCCTAAACGATATTATTTCACTTGGTCGCTATGCTCCTTTGAGTGTCATTCTTCGTACATTGACTAATTTTATTACATTGTTATTTGTAGGTGTAACAATGTTCTTTACCTTCGAGGAGTCCCAGAGGATGAAGAAATCGAAGATGCCGCCGAAGACTAGATTGATAGAAATTACTAATTGTGATGACAAACAGAACTTCTATTCTTTACCTGCTTTTGTATCTTCGATGTATGTTTTTGTAGTTTTATGTAGAGATTTGAATCAACCATGCCCTCGTGAATATTAGGATACCTGTATGCAAGTTGTTCACAGTCCTTCGGGTGATTCTACATAAATCTGTTACTGCATCATACGATTCAAATACGAGTAAGACTTGGCTTAGATTTTATAGAATTTATAGAATTATGGAGCTCAATCCTAGTATTTAGCGGAAGTTTTTACATAATATATTACCGGGCACACCTTTATGACAGAGAACCCAATAAATAAAGGCTTAAAAATAAAGTGAATTATAAAATTTATGTTGGTAAAATTATGAATTCTTCACATTGAAAGATCATGTATGTAATCTGTGTTCCAAATATTTAATAGGATGTGATTTTGTTCTACGAAATTGCAATTTAATACTATTTTAATTCTTAAAATTATACCCTCTCTAATTGTAGTCCTCAAACTAAAGACTGGAAGTACAACTATACGACTTCAATCGTTGGATTTTTCTCTTAAATGCAAAATTGAGCATCGTAAATGCAAAACTAATGCCAATCATTCCCGTTTTCTCTTGAAAATAAATGTGTCTCATTGTAGAATTGCTTATTAACTGGAAAATTAATGAGAACGGAAAATAACGATTTACAAAATCATACTTACGGAAACTCTATTACTAGTCTATTAGTGAGACTTCATTGAATCTGAATGCTTCTGAATCTAATTATACCATGCTTCGAAACTAAAGGGCAGCATGCAAAAGTCTTCATGGTGAAAACTCCGAGCTTGCAGAAAAGATCAACGAAAAATTGAAAATTAAAAGGGATGAAAAGATCAACGAAAAATTGAAAATTAAAAGGGATGAAAAGGCATGCTCGAATAGCAAATCGAGTAAGTTTTGAAAGAGTGTATGAAGAAAGCGTTAGAGAAGGAGTTGGTTCAGAAGTATGGAGCAGATACATTGAAGTAGTCTGATTCATCTTAAGGAAGAAACAATCTTAGAATTAAATTATCACAAATTTTGTTTCCTATTTTTCTTATATATGACTAGTTTGAATGAGATTCATCCTACTATGTGCTTTGTAAATGGAAAGAATTGGAAAGGTTTTTTTTTCCTAAAAAAAATAAACTAATATAAAAAAAATGAAAAATCGGATTTTGTTTTTATTGAATTAGACTAGATTCGATTTAAGAAACTGACTCCATTTAAATTCAACTTTTATATTTATATGACTTCGATAAATTTTACATGATATTTTTTTTGTTGAGTATATGATAATTCTTTCTTAAAACTGTGTTCATATAAATTAACTATTTTGTTTAAGTTTAATATTAAATTTCTTTCGTTATTTATAAGAACATGATATATCATTAAATAGTGAAAAAGCATATTGATTGTTATGATAAAAAAATATTAAAATATAAAAAAATCTAAAAATAGTTTAAAGATTAATACTACTCAATTGAAACAAAAAATGGGTAACTAAAAACAATTGATCGAATATAACTTGAAAGTTTATTTATATTTATGGCAGTAACTTAAGGAAAAATCTTACGGTGAAACTCAACCCCTTTATTTTTGTCTAAAATTGAAAAAAAAAAAAAAAAAAAAAAATTTTAATTATTTTTTTTTTTTTTTTTTT
>Ga0209489_110670_pt1 | contig 10133 bp, 10 predicted proteins | sample SiratrowhiteBW_FD_187527 | JGI IMG/M metagenome (GOLD analysis project Ga0209489, IMG submission 187527) | Root nodule microbial communities of legume samples collected from California, USA - Siratro white BW (SPAdes) (version 2) | ecosystem: Host-associated > Plants > Roots > Nodule | place...
TTTTTTTTTTTTAACAGCCAAAAATAAATGAAATTAAGAGGCACACTTTTAGGGGTGTACCAACCCTTATACAGTTGGCAAAACTAGGGGTAACCTGTTATACAACATAATGAAAATAGTGCAAGATAGACTAACATATAAGAACTCAAAACATAAAAGGATATCTACGATAGAACAAGTACCCCCTTGTAAAATAACAATAAGGAGCTAAAACAACAATGAAAGTTTTGCCTCTACAATAATCCTGCACTCTGTCTAGATCCATTACTGCATTCGTTTACCAGGAATAGTCGAGTCGCACGAACATAAATACCTGCAAAACAAGCACCCTCCTAATGTACTCTACAAGATTCAGGGAACTAATTCCCCACACTCTCTCGTCAAAGCCCCCTCTGAAAACCCCTCCACATACTGTACCCCTAAACCACCGAAAGAAGACACTTAATAGGTGAGAAATGCCAATCAGAATAAGAGACGGAGTTACACTTCAAGTTGTACTTGATCCAAAGCCACCCCTTAAGCTGTGCTAGACTAAAGATCTCTTCCACATCCACTATCCCTCCTCTAAATACTACCTTATTTCTATGACTCCAGATCTCAGATACAATAGCCACCCACATACCTTTCCATACTGAATTGACCCTATTACTATGACTCGTTAAATGAAAGCTCTGAAAATGAGAAGTGATATCCTTATGCCTAACTGTCACATTCCTAATCCACCTCTTGCAGTAATCCCATACTTTCTGTGACACCTTACATGAACTAATCAGATGCTGAGAGGTTTCATCCCATCTTGAAATAAAGGGCAGCATGCGCTCCCAAGTTGCACTCCTCTCCTACCTAAATTTACCCTAGTCGGTAACCTGTCCAGAAAAATTCTCTATGCACAAACTACCGTTGAAGGAGGTATTTTTAAACTCCAAAGTAACTGAAATACCTTAAAAGACTGCATTGCGTCCTCTTTACTCAAAACACTGCAGCCAAGCTTAACTGTATACTTTTGCTCATCCTTCCCTACCCATGTAAGTCTATCCTTACCCTCCGAATTCCACTGAATTTTAGATATTTTATCCAACAACTGCTCTTCTATACATTTTTTCCAAACAAACCTCTCCGTACGCCAACCAAGATTCCAACTCTGACATCCATCACTTGTAATTTGCCCTGGATTAACAAGATCACTCACCAAACTATCCTTACACGTAGAAATTAAAAACAATCTTAGGAAGTTTTCTTTCAAAACTATATCTTCAACCCACCTATCTTCCCAGAATTTAACACTTCTCCCGTCACCCAAAATCCACTTAGATCTATAATTAAACCAATTACCTTTTGTTTTAAACCCTTCGTCTCAGTGTGACTATTGTTGTTACCAAGTCTAGCCTCCAAATTCTTCTGAAATTTTAACTATTTTTTCACTAAATCACTTCCATTTTTTCTTGTTTCATACCTTTGTTTTGAACCCTTCATCATCTTAGTTTCTAAACCATCAACGTTACCATCTCTGACAACATCAATATCATCAGGATTATATCCAACCAAAAACAATCTGTAATCTTCATCCATTTCATCCTCTGAAATAGGACCCTCTTGTCCCGACAAAATCGCCACATTTTCACAACTCTTTATGGTTACTCTTGTACCACTATCATGGTGATTGTGCTTTTGACGTTTAGTTGAAAGTTCCCGTCTCTTCCATCGTCTTTCTAACCTAACATCTCCCCAATAAGGAACTATCTCATTCTCCCTAATCTCATAATCATCCAGATCAATCATCACCTTAGCACTCTCCATTTTCATTAAACAAGAACAACCTAGTTTTTTGAGACAGAAATACGTAATTCCTGAACATGCATAAAAGGGTATGAGAAGAGTGTGAAAAAAATTGTGAAACCAAAACTGATGGTGAAACAAAATGATAAAACTTATATGAAAATAATTTTAGTGATGATAATGCAACTATTATTGCTTTTTCCTCCACAGTGGTGTTTCTTTTCTTTGCTGTATTTAAAAATGGTATGGTTTAGAAGAGAGAATAATAGAAAACATCATTTATGAATAACAGGAAATAAAAATACAAATATTACTTGACTGTATCACAATTTATTAAATTGAACAAAATGATACATACTAATACTTTATTTATCTTATTATAAATAAAAAAGAACAGTTATTTAATTAAAAAGATTGAAGTTGAAATAAATAAAAGTAATGTATCAACAATCTACAGAAGATTTTGGTACAATATAGTAATCTAAATTAAATTTTGTATGCACAATCATTTAACATAAAGATTAGGGTATGTGAGAAAGACTTACTCTAAATTACCCTTCGACCGCACCCACACCCAAATATGAGAAAGTTACTCGACGACACCTAAGTATGAGAGATACGAAAGTGACCCGATGTAAGTGCCGAGACGATACTTTTCTAGATTATATTTATATAAACAAATATGGACCCATCATTTCATTTGTGTGGTTGACAAAAATTATTATTTATTAATTATTTATAAAACATACATGCATCACACTCAATTTTAACGAAATCAGTAAATTATGATATAATATTTTTTAAACTACATAAATATATTAACACTTTTTTTAAATATAAATTATAAAATAATATATAGTTGATTTTATGTAATATTTTTTGTCTCATTAATATATAAATTTACATTTTACAATTATATAAGAACACTATTCTTTTTTTCAACCTTTTATTTATGGTTTTATAAAAATGATAAATTTGCTTAAATTAATGAAGTGTTGTTCTAGGAAATTATTTAAGATTAAGTTTTTTTTTTTATTTAAGAGAAGTTTATAGAAACTAAGAGGCGAAACTTGTATATAACAAAGCCTCAAGACACATTCTCAAAACTAAATTTGATTTACTCAAAAGATTCATCATAACCGATTTTAGAGGAGTATCAAATGCATTGACTCATTAAAACCATTTTAGAAGAGTATCAAATGCATTGACTCATCAAAACATTATGGAATCACATAACATTTTTTCTACTTATGAGACAATAGAGAAAAATAAAATTATATTTATTTGATAATTAATTTTTGGAGGTTTTTATGGGGTTGGGGTTTGGAAGGGAGAAAAGTTTCTTGGGTAGCTTGGGACAAAGTATGTTTGCCCATCGAGATGGGTTGGTTGGGAGTGAGAGATATACATGTCTTTAGTTATGCCTTTGTTGCAAAGTGGAAATGGATATTGAGATTCGAAAATGGTGGTGGTTGGAGACACTTGATTGAATCCAAATATAGTGATCGGAGGGAGTTGGGAAAGTCAATGACATATATAAAAATTTCGAATTGGTTGAAGGATTTAGGAACAATTTGTGAGGAAAATAAAGAATACAAATGGTTTGATCAAAGGATAAGATGAAATATTGGTAATGGTAGTATGATTAAATTTTGGGAGGATTGGTGGGTGGGAGAACGAGCCTCAAAGGAAAAGTTTCCTAGATTATATGGGTTCTCAGTACTAAAAGATAAGATCATTAGTGAGTTTGGTTTGAGGAATGATTTTGGAAATCCACAGATTTTCATATGGCAGATACCTTGGAGGAGAGGATTATTTGAATGGGAGAAAGAGTTGCAAAATCAACTTGAGGAACTCATCAACAATGTTGTATGGATTACGAATATGTTTGACCAATCCTGTTGGATAGGTGAGAGTGTAAATGTCTATATAGCCCCTTATAGGTATTGGGCTCTAAAAGAGATTCCAGATGTTTAGAGTAATGAATGCTTTAGTGAGATTTGGAGTCTTAAGGTACCAGGAACAACCAAGATATTTGGATGGAGAGTATTCTAAAGTCAATCTTGAGAGGAGAGGGGTTATGGTGAAAATTTTGTAGCATTTACTGATCACTTGTGTTAGGTTGCACAAAGATTGTGGCTCAAGTGTGACAATAGGGTAGGATTGTCCTTGGTAAGATCTATTAACATTGTTAATCACTTTTGCAGTTTCTATTTTAGTGAATTGAGTAGAAAAGCAAATTGTGCTTGAAGAGGATTGAAACACTATGATTATTAAATTTTTTAAATTATTAATTAATTTTTTAATATTGATATTAACAATTGAAATTTATTAGTCTCTTTTAATTAAATTAAAGTTTCTCATCATTATTTCTATATTTCATCTTCCAGTATTTGATTAATACTAAATTTAATATATCTGAATCGTTGGGTCCTTTCAATTCGCAATATACCTAATAGGAGGTATAGAAAATCTCACTAATCTATCGTAGTTAGGGTTGTATTTTGATCTTATTATATAGATAAACAATATGGCTAGAAAATTGATGATAATATTTATGTTATTAGTAATGTGACAGTTGTTGGTACTATATTCATAGTAATTTTGATTTTAGGGTTGATTCCTCTAGATGATGCCTGACCTTTATAGTACTCTTAATTTAGTGTTGAAAATTTCCTTTTCCAATGAAAATGCCTTGTGATCTTACTTGACTCAAATGAAATTCATTTCAAGTGTTTTAAAACTGTGTAAACAATAAACTAAAAAAAACACCATAAACGTCTTCATTCATTTTCGACATCTAAATAATGAATTCAACACTCCAAAGAAATAGCGACATGTAACTTTTCTTCTGTGTTTTTACACACAATACTACTCCAGCTCTTCAATTTTTACTTAAATTTTCATGCAAATAATATATGATCTGATTTATTAATTAATGTTTATTTTTAAACCATTAACATCGTTGCATTAATATTAATGTAGCTTTTAAGTGCTCAACTAGGTTATTAGCTCATTGCTACAAAATAATAAGTGTTGTATTATTGATTTTCCAATCAACGCTCATCAAGAAATAATTACATTAAAATTGTTAAAAATAATGTTTCTCGAAAAAAAAAAAGGTGTCAGTCAGCTTATTAGTAAAATCTATGTTTTATAATAAATAATCACTTTTTTATAATAAGAAACAACTTTATATTTTATATATATATATATATATATATATATATATATATATATATATATATATATATATATTATATGAGAGTTTTTGGTTGATACAAAACTTTGAACTCGTTTACATATGGTAAACATGCAAAGTGAAGATTCAAATTCACCACTTTCAAGATTTTATACATAAATACGAAATTGATTGTGAGATTTAGCAGAGCATGCAATCGTTGCACTCTTTTTAAGGTAATGAAGAGGGTTAGTGGCAGTTAATTGGTGGCATAATCGGTGGATTCCTTTTATGTCATATGAAAGGCATACATTGATATTTAACCTGATCAATTTTTTTATACTATTTAATGTCTTTGCTCATTTCATATACATTGAAATAAGTTACAAATTACAGGTATGCGTCTATGGTCTCTTTCACACTCCAATTTGGCATTTATTAGAAAACATTAAAATTACTACTTTTCCAGCAAAGCATTTTTTAAAACAATTATAATCTAATTATATCTTGGTGAAAATATATTTGGCTAAATTCAAGAGGGGGTGAATTGAACTTTAAAAGATTTTTCCAATTTAAAACACTGAAAATAGTTTAGTGAATAGAAAACCTTTTCTGAATCTCAATGATAAAAGATTTAAGGTGCAGTGGTGAAATAAATCGATTTCAGGCACGGATAAATCGATTTATTTTGCTGACAGAGAGCAAATTTCAAACAGCACACACACCAGTTGAATTTTATACAGCAGAAATGATTCTAAACAATATTATCCAGCAAAGACAGTATGAAGCAAATTAAATCACACAATTTCAATGTAATATATCACACAGATTCAATCACACCAAATTGCACACAAGATAGAATACAAAGAGAAATACTAATACTCAATTTGCAAGTTTATGTAACTGAGATATATCAAAAACAATATCAACCAAGAATGTCAAGTTCAATGTAACTATCTCAAACACAACAGTTTAGCAGAAACAATATAAAGATGATCAATACCAAAGATTTACAATCACTTCAATAGTATCACACCAGCACCAAGGACAGTTTTACAAATCAGTACTGAAATACTTATTTTGGATTTCAATAATTAAGAAGAATTAACACTGCTACTATCAAGATCAGATTGGACAGGCACTAAGATTAAGAACAAATATTGAAATTCAATTACTACAATAATAGCAGTTCTGCAATATTATTCAGAATTCAATTGGAACAAATCAGTTGTGATTTGGAATCAAAAACAAAGACACAATCTTTGCAGAAGAGTCACAAAACAAATTACAATTTGAGGTTTTAGTATAATATCAAAAACAGATTGCTTTTCAGTTTCAGAGATGTTACAGACCCTTGTGAAGGCAAAGTTATACCCTATTCAAATCACAAAAACCAAACCCAATGACCAGTATAGCAATTTAAACCAATTACTCTTCAGATTATCAAGAATCAATTTTATTACCAATTAATTCCAATGAGCAGTGCAAGAACAGTTTAGAAATGAAAGAGTAAGGTCAAGAACAACAGAACAAAGTCAGTTATACTGGTTCACCCTTCCTCAAGGGCTACGTCCAGTCTCCTTTGCCCCTCAAGCAAAGAAAGTTTCACTATATCAATTAATTGTTCAAGTTACAATCAGTCACACAATTCCTACTCCCTGTAAGAATCAAGAACTCACTAAAATGATCAACTACTCCCTGCAGTCCCCCAATCAATTCAGCAACCACACAAGGCTAAATCCTATAGCCTAAAACAGTACGAACATTCAAGTGTTTTAAAGAATTACAAACAATCAACGCATATCTTGATACAAAAGGGATCAAGAATGGTTAAGAAAGACTCCCTGATTGGCGCGCAGAAGAACCCTTTGCACAGTCTTGAAGAATTCCAATGGCACAGTGAATTGGTCAAGAGTGATTCTTCAAGAAAAAGCCCCAATTGAATTTGATCAAGAACTTCTCAATTACCCAAAGTGTTTTCTCACTGTGATCTCAAGAAATGACTCTCAATTTCTATAATTCAGACTGTGGCGCACGTTAGAAACCTTGCAGTTTTTATAAAGGAAAAACCCCCAATTCTGTTTTTCACAAATCAGTTATTTAAGTTCTGCCAGACACGAATAAATCGATTTCATGAAAACTGGAATCGATTTATTTTTGTCCAGTGCAGTGTATTTCAAACCAGTTTGCACCAAACTTTAGCTAGCTCACTTTGATTAGTTTTTAATCACTCTTAGACCATTGTGCTGGTGGAATTCTCCTCAATTATGCATAGGTTCTTTGCCAATCAACCTCTCACTCACTCACACAAGACCAAATCCCAAATCTCCTCCAATTGCTTGCTTGCTTTGTCTTGTTTGGCTTCATCAAATCTTTATTCTTGTGAGAGTAATAACAATCTCCCCCTATTTGATGAAGACAACTAAGTGTGTGAGTGGTATCTTCCTCTTTCTGCACAAAAAGAAACTAGTGAAAGTAACCAATTTCATAGCACCAATTTGCAGATTTGCTAAATCATAAAACCATAAGAACATAGACTGTTTTCATTTAACTTTGCTATTACAGGATGGCATACAGAACATAGTAAACATAACAACCACCACCTAGACTTTGCTAAAGCAACATATAACAACACATGAAAACAGAATACAACAACAGTAGAAATTAAACTAAAAACAGAATGCAAATGCAAATGACATAGAACACACAACACAAACACTAGTAGCAGCCTCCTTTCTTATAGCAGCAGCCTCCTCACATACTCCATCAAATTCTCCCCCTTTGTCTTTATCAAATGGAAGACAATATTCACTCATGAGGCTGATTCCACGCTGCCATAGTAGCTAACTGATCTTGAACAACTTCCATTTGATGATCAAGGTGTTGAAAACGTGCTGTATAAAATTCATGATTATTCTTTTGCTCCATTGTCAAGTTATCCAACTTATCTATCATCATTTGCTCAAATTTGGAATATCCAGAGCCTTGTCCAGCTTCACCTCCAGCAGCTTCGTGCTCTGCTAGACCAGCATCTTCACCAGCAACTTCTTCAGCTTGTTCCTCATTTTCTGCTTCTCCTTGCGTTATCCATCTGCCATTGTTGTCTTGTGTTAACCCAATCTTGTTGAGAGTTGATTTAAATATTTCACAGGCTTGTTTCACTGGCTCTTCCAACTCCCCCTCAAGAGGTATCAAAAAATTTTGATGGAACTTTGAGATCAACACCACATATGGGAGTCTGTAATCAGGCAATCTTTTAGCTTTCTCCATTTCTTCTGCAATGACATATGGCCAGTTGACTTTGATTCTGTTGATAATGCAGTACATTAAAATAAGATCTTCCTCATAAAGAACAGCATGGTTATGTCCTCTTGGAGTGATAATCCATACAACAATGAAAGCAATCAGCCTTGGTATCAAGGACAAGCCTTCAACTTGAAATCCTCTTGTGACAGCTTGGGGATTTCTCAAGCAGCTTCTATAGAATGTGATTTTGTTGTAATCATCAAGCTCTTCAGTGTTCTCTTTTCCTATCTTGAGTCCTTTATAGTTCAGTCCAGTAACAGCTTCCCACTTGACTGAACTCACCAGCATTCTCATTCCTTTGACTCTGGACTCTATCTTCTCATCCTTTACTTTCAAGTTGGTAAAGAACACTTTGGTCAGATCTAGATATATGTTACCAGTCAAGCCAAGGAATCTTTTCAGCCCTTGAAACTCCAGCAGTTCACAAACACCATGAAGTTGTTGCTCTTCAAGCCACTCTAGACGAACAAATTTTGGAATATTCACAATCTTCCTGCTGTAAGTCGTTAAATAAGCATCAATGCTTTTCTGGCTATCTTCTTTGGTTTCCCATGCGAACCATGCTTCAAGACGGCCAGTATTGTCAACATATCTTGGTCCACGTCCTTGTGATTTCATTCTCTTCCTTGCATTGCTAGATGAAGCCATGAAAACTGTTTTTCTTGTAAATGAAGAGTGGTTTTGGTGTGGGTAGGGACTGTTTTTTGCGTGAGGAAAAAGTGGTTCTGCAACTGATATTTTGGTCTCACTTATGCAGAATGCTATGCACAATGTATAACTTATATAAGCATCAAACACACAGACAAAAGTGGATTTCGTGTTTACTCATTAGTCATTATAAGTTGGAGTGTATTACCTTGTTCTCCTTTGGGACAAGAGTAGTCTATATTGGGAAGGTAGAATAACTGCATGCACAGATTCACTTTTCAGATTTTACCTTTTTGACTTCCAACCAAGTGAAGACAAGTGTCATTTGAGTGGCTCAAGATGGTCAAACTTGAGTGGTTGGGAAGTTAAGCTTCAATCGATGTAATTTGCATGCTTGAGTCTCTTCAATGCAGTAGAATTTGATTTTACACATTGCATTTATTCCATGGACAGTTCAGAGTGAATTAAAAAGCTTAAACAAGTCATTAGTAACAAAAACAGAAAACTTAATAAAATACTCCAGGGGTCTGAATAAATCGATTTCGACTTTGAATAAATCAATTTATTTTAGCTCCAGTAAGCAAAATATTATGCAGTTCATATGCTATGCTATATTAAAGATATCCAATATGCCTAGTTCAGTTCTCAAGTAATTGAATTTATCCTTAGCAAGTGGTTTAGTGAAAAAATCAGCTAGTTGTTTTTCAGACTCAATAAATTCCATTTCACAAATACCATTACTCACTTGCTCTCTAATGAAATGATGCCTAATTTCTATATGCTTAGTTCAAGAGTGATGTATAGGATTTTTAGTGAGATTAATGACACTGGTGTCATCATAAAATAAAGGTACCTTTGTGACTTTAAGACCAAAGTCATTAAGTTGTTGTTTGAGCCAACAAATTTGAGCACAGCAGCTTCCTGCAGCAATATACCCTGCCTCAGCAGTTGAGAGAGCGACACATACTTGCTTCTTGCTACTCCATGAGATAAGACTTGCTCCAAGTAAATGGCAAGTGCCACTTGTGTTTTTTCTGTCTAGTTTGCATCCAGCAAAATCAGAATCCGAATAGCCCTTGAGATTAATTGTGGCTTTATTTGGATACCACAAGCCAACATTTGTGGTTCCCTTGAGATACTTGAGAATTCTTTTAGCAGCATTGAAATGAGATTCTTTTGGATTGGCCTGAAATCTAGCACACATGCATACTGCAAAAGTTAT
>Ga0209489_110671_pt1 | contig 10132 bp, 5 predicted proteins | sample SiratrowhiteBW_FD_187527 | JGI IMG/M metagenome (GOLD analysis project Ga0209489, IMG submission 187527) | Root nodule microbial communities of legume samples collected from California, USA - Siratro white BW (SPAdes) (version 2) | ecosystem: Host-associated > Plants > Roots > Nodule | place: USA...
TTGTGTAAAAAAAAAAAAAAAAAAAAAAACCCTAGAGTTGGCTGTCTGCAATACTTGGTTGTGGCACCTTCTTGAAAATGGCTTTAAGCAGATCAACATAGAGAGGAAACTGCAGCACTGCATAGAATGTGACAGGCAAACAAGTGGCAATGTAGACAGGGAACAAGATGTTCTTGTACTTCTCCTTGAGCACGAAGAAATGTGCGGTGCAGAAGGAAACCAGCATGGAAGCAATGGAGACGAAGAGAGAGCTGAGGCCCAAGAGGAGCATCAAGGGCAAGCCCCTCCGGAAGTCCTGGGCCTGTTTCCGAGAGGTCAGGATGGCCAGGAACATGATCAGGGCTGTCACCGAGAAGCAGAGGCCGATGAGGGACGCGATGGCGAAGGCGTCGAAAGCCGGCTGCCCTTCCAGCTCCGGCTTTCCGTTTTGAGTGCCTCCGGGCACGGTGCTGGAGGTGGCGAAGGAGACGCCAGCGATTAGGGCCGCCACCACCGAGCAGGAGTTGGCGGTTTCCTTCATCCAATCGGAGCTCTCCTTCAGCAGGTCTTTGTGGTTCTGCTCGAAAATTTGTCCGCCGGTTTTTCTGTCTTCGTTGATTCTGAATATGACATGTTTTGGCACTAGGGATCCCACATACTGCATCAATGAATGCATGCATGATCATGCGAATCAATGGCAATGAGTTGGATAATATTGTGAAGATGAAAATAAGAATACCTGATACCACTTGACGTCCCACATCATTTGCATGGCGGCACCAGCTATCTGCCAAGTCCTTTCAGTGTTAGTTGTCCCTGCAGCTAAATGCAAGACAGTGTTCTCCCTGTTATCCACTCCCAAAATTAAGCTATGAAACAGTTTCGGATCCAATTTCTTCCTCAGCACCTTAACAACATTGGTCTGCCTGTTCTTCACTGCCACAAGCAACACGTTTTCGTTGTTCGAGTTGGTTTCATGCACAACACTCGGTATTACGGATCGAAGTTTAGTCACAATCTCTACAATGCCGTTTTTTGCAGCAGTCAAATATGTAGTCTCCTTCTTGTCAAAGTGGTGTTCTCTATGTTTGTAATTGACGTTCTTCATTGCCACGAGCAGCAGGCTTTCCTTCTCAGGGGTGGCATTGTCTTTGAGGGCAATTTGTACTTTGGTTTGAAGCTCATTCACAAGGTCCACTATGTCAGCTTTTGCCACCGACAAAAACATTGTTTCCTTCTCCTCTTTTTTTGCTGGGGATTCTGTTCTACTATTTTCTTGTTCACCCTCTTCTGAGATAGATTCAGGCAAATCTGCAAATATGTACAGAAAGAGGGAGATGGGACCGAAAATTTAGATTTAGATAATAATACAAATAACAAACATGGATTTGTAAAATTATAATGTTTGAAAACATGTGTTAAATCTGTGTAAATATTACGATTCAGTTTCTGTGATATTCATGTAAAAATTACACACGTCCAAATTTCATCCTTCGTTTCAATTTAAATTAATTAGTTTATTGCTAGTGCTGCCAAATAAACTTATAACTGAGGTGATTATTGCTTACTTTGCAACTTTCCTTGGCGTTCTTCCATTATCTGCTGAAGCTCTTTTCGGATTTCTTGGTCCAATCCCTTTGGTTCAACCCCAGTAACTCGAGTGTACGACTCAGAAGGGCTTATTAAAATATCCACAAGCTGCATACCCCATCTGTGCATCTGCTTTATTTCTTTCAAGTCTTCGAATACTAGAAGAGCAATCATTTTTGATAAATGCAAACTAGGCTATCTTCACTTAACTACTATAATCTTTTTTATATTCAATCATTTATGAATTATATACAAAAATTTATTTCCTAAATATAGAATTTTTATATGCAGTATAAATGTACGTAAAACCAAGCAACCTATTAAGAAAAAGTAGGGTTATCTCAATTTAAATAAAATACTCACAATATGCATAAAGTGTGAGATAAAATGGTGATATGATCATCAAGACATTTTGAGGAGGGAAGAAAAATGATTAAGTTAGAATAATATTGACGATTAAAAGTTAATTAGAAAGAGAGAGCAACATACCTTGTGCAATGGCACACAATCCTGAAAGACTAAGGCATTTGAATGCTAATCGAACAACACTCTTTACAAAATCAACGGAAGGGACATACTTTTGACCCACACAAATTTGTTTCTTCCCTTCATTTTCATAAGGTATATTCACTGAAATAATAATACAACTCAATCAATGACTGAATGTGACATCGAAAAATTAGAACACCTAAGTTAAGTTGCAGTGATAAAGAGCTAAGTCCTCTCTTTATAAATCTCTAGAAAGCCATAGTAAAGGAATAGCCTCAAAAGGATTTCAATTTCATATTACATGAAAAACAAAAATCACTAACTCCTCTAAAAAAAGTATTATCTTGATGATTCTATATTTTATATTTTGAGATTTAAAAAAAAATTGTACATACTTTTTTAATTTTTTAAATATAATGATCCTTTCATTAAATATAATTTAAAGTGATATTAATTTTTGTTTCTTAATGTTGAACTTAATTATCATTTATTAAAATAATGATAGTTATTCCTGCATGATACAAATTACTTTGTGTATTAAATAAATTTTTAATATACTAATAATATTATTATATTTTTATTTTAAAATTTAAGTATTAATTAATTTGTTTTTTATACATATTAATAAACACTTTTTATAATAATTTTTTATAACATTTTTTTATTAATATTAACAAACTTTTTTATAATAATATTTTTAAAAGAAATATTAACAATTTTTTCCTTAATTAACATTCATCCAGAAAGAGAGTGATTCAGCCGTGTGAAAATAAAAATAAAAATTATTTAATACTTAAATTTTAAAAATATAATAAAAACATTGTCTGTATACTAAAAATTTGTTTAATACGGAAATTAATTTGCATTATGTAGAAAGCAATTGTCTACCATTATTTAAAGATGATAATTGAATTAATTTGCAGAACTTGTGGTTCGTTCAGAAGAAAATAATATAGTTAACCATATACATAAAAGATTAAAATTATAATAACATAGCAAATTAAATACCGATGAAAGGTGTTGAAAAATTAACGAACTAATTTATTCTTCATTTATAAATCTATATAGTTTGAAATAAAAGTCGGGAAAAAAAAGGAAAGCAACGGGGAATTTCACTTCCATGCGTTAGTTAGTGAAAGATCATTAACAAGTATTATAACATTTTCAATATATTAATCGGAACTTTACCTTTGAGTTCACGGTCATCAATTTTTTCAACTTTGTCCTGGTAGGTTTTTATAACTTTCTCGGGATCTAGAGGTTTTACAGCAATACCTTTGACATGAAAAATAGTAGAAATAGTATTAAAAGTATGTTTTGGTGAATATGACAATAAATCAATTAAATGTTATTTTGGTATTTCAAAATAATTTTGTTAACAGCATGAATATAATAAATTAAAATGAAACATGTTAAGAGTGTTCTAATCCTATTATACTTGTAAAATATTCTAAAATAAGAAAAAAAAAAACAATCTAACGCTAACACAGGGATTCCAAAATATAAGTGTTATAGGGTTCATTTTTTCTCTTGGTTAAATGTTTGATTGTTCTAGTTTATATTAATATGCATACGTTTTTCATTATCTAAGTTTTTTTAATTAATTAATTATATATTTACTTTTAAAATTTCACAAATTTAGTTTTCATGTAAGCTTTTGTATATACAATTATTTAAGAAAATATTTTCAAAATGGCTATTTGAGATAATTAATGATGAAATTGATATATTAAATAATTTTAAAAGTTTATAAATATGAAATTCAATGAAAAAACACAATAAAATTTTATGGATTATAAGATTGGATAAGAGGAGAAATTTAGGATTAACTTTTTAAAATTTTATATTGAATTCAATGCTTTTATTGGTGAACATTAAGAGAAATATAATTTGTTGATTAAATTCGTAAAAAAAGTTCAGTGAAAATAATGAAAAGGTTGAGGATTTATGTAAAATAAAATCAACTGAATCTACATAGAGTTGCTTAATTTTTAAAAAAGGACCCGATTAATTAATAGTTTGAAATAAAAGATGCAACATTCTTTTGTTGTGGACTTAAAATTCCTATTAGGCTAGCCATTAATTAAGACTTCCACTGTTTGAAAGGATGTATTTTAATTAGATTGTAAACAAGATAAAATTATAATTATTAATCAAAAAGCTTAAAATATGAGCTTAATCGCCACACAAAACTTACAATAATATAGAATTTGCTTCCACCATGGGAGATTGGTTCCACTCTTGAATGCTGAAGGTTTGCAAGCAAGAACTTTAAGAGGTGTGAATTTATCTCCGTTTCGTTTGTTTTGGAGTTTAGGATAACAATAAGTTATCATAATTGCCAAATCTATCAATCACACATGAAACCATTAACAATAAAAATCTTGATCCAATCAAACTGGATCTTCTCAATTCTTTGTATTGCATACATATTGTTATTTTTTAATTTAAAATAGTAATATGAGAAAGTAATGTATTCTATTGGTCATTCAAATCATGTCTAGGGCTAAGTAAGCTATATCTACAACATAAAACTATTTTCAAATTTTACTTAAAGACAAAAAAAAAAATAAAAAAAAATGAAAGGTATGAATTGCATATCCAAAACTTTAAAGACTGTTTAAATAAAATATTCAATTGTATAAGAGAAATATTTTTCTTTTATAGATACTAGAGTGTAAATAATTTTTCAAAATAAAAATTGAGAGAATCTTATAAGTACAAAGCTTTGAACATATGTAACATGGAATTAAAAACTTGCTTACCCAAGAATTCTCTCCAAATGGCATGGTGAAGGATGGTGTCTCCTTCATAGTTACTAAGTAGAACATCATCATATATATCTTTGGAAACATTGCGAAGGTACACAAAGGTCTTTTTATGGTATGCGAGCACAGCCCTCAAAAGAGGTGAGTCACCCTTCTTGTTTCTAACCCTAATCAAATCCCTCCTTTCACCATTTTTTCCTATGATGCACTTACACATGTCAATGAACCCTCTTGAGGCTGCAAGGTGCAAAGGAGTGTCCCCTCTCTCATCGGTTGATCTCAGTGCACTGTCATCTCTTGCCACTTCCCTCCCTTCATGGTTCAAGATTTCTTCAACAAGCTTCATAACAAGCCCCACTTTGCCATCATTCACTGCCACATGCAGTGCAGTGCCTCTGCTTTTGTTGATTCTGATTTTGTGGCACTCCCTGCCGTTTCTATACGCCTCAATTACGTTAGACCATTCTCCTTCCAATACCCACTCTCGGAACGCTGAGAACTCATCCGCATTTTCAGTTTCTGTTCCTTCATTCAATGTTGATGTTTTTTTTTTTTTTTATCAAATTTCGCTCAAAATGTCATGAACTAATTACAAAAAGCATATATATAGTATTTACGCACTGAATCAAGATACGTTCGTAATTTTATTTGCAAGTTTTGGATACGAGTTTATGAAATGGAAAAACAAACACATCATATATATGTACGACACCTGATTTTATCATATTTCGGACAAAATAATAGAAAATATTATGATATGTGCTTTGGTTAAAACATTCCTTCAATTATTGTTGATGATTTTTGAGAAACTAATCTTAGTGATGATTCTTGAGAAACTAATCTTGGTGATGATTCTAGAGATACAAAGAGTGTAAATGTTGGTGAGAATGAAATCAGAATTGCATTAGTATATTATTTACATTACAAGCATGAAACATAGAGTGAATATGAGGTTTTTACCTAAAATATTATAGAATAAGTTGATCAATATAGAGAAAAACTGCAAACTATAATATCTTAATCTGAATTGAATGTGCAGGTAGGATCACTTATATGGTTTGCTCATATTCCGTTCAGATTTCTGTGTTTTTATTTCTTCTATTATAAACATTAATCATTAGAATAACTTAGTTAATCTTGTACAAGACTTTTAATCAATCAGAAATAACAATCTCCCAAGTAAATTTTAAGATAAACAAACTTATCCAGTAATGATATGTGTGGAAAGATATAAAGAAATAAATCATACTGTTTCAATATATTTTAAATGAATTAGTTATTTTAATTTGCAAGATGAGACCAAACTTACTACTTGATAATAACTCATTCATTCAAAGGTTACATAATTAACAAGATATAGTAAAGAGATTGTGAAGAACATTTAGTATCAAACATAGTAACCTAATATCATGCAAGATTTGGAAAAATTAGAACTACAGTTTTTGAATGTTTTCATCTACATTCTATAAATTGGACTCACCAGGTGTACTCATTGTTCTAGGTTGTAATGAAGAATGATAAGAAGGATGGATGATGATAGAAGTGAAATGGGAGCTAGCTAGGTGTAAGATGCCATAGGAGCAACTCAAACCTTCTTTTATAACACCAAAGCCCCGCTTCAGATTCACGTGTGTTTTGTACTGAATTTTCTATTTGTTCTGGATAATATTATTCCTTCAAACTATTTTTAAAAATTTGATTACACTATTTATTAAATTATATATTGAGTTTATCTGATGTATATACCATTACCACTTTCCACCTTATAAACGTGTCTAGTTTGCCTTTATGATATCTAAAATTCATATAATATAACTTATTTATTCGTTAAAAGTTAAGAATATTATATTTCTATTTATACACAAAACCCAAAAATGTTACAACTCATCATAGGAACCGATGAGTTAGGGTTGTAGAAACTCTCTTGCATGACAAGCACAATGCATATATTAAAACACAAGTTTGAGCAAAAACCAAAAGATACTGTAATGGCTTTTTCATTTTTGTTTTGGCATTAACCAAATGTTAGGCTTGGTATCGATCTCGTCATCTTTATATGATCAGTCCTTTTCTTCCAAGTAGGCTATAGTGAAGTGATGCTCTTTTTGTTAACAAAAGTTATGTACACAATATTACTCAAATGAGAGTAAAGTATTATGCTTCACTTCAAGAAGACTCAAACCGTAGGAGTGATAAAAGTGTGCACAGAATATATATGGGGGTGAAAATATTCATAAATGGATAAAGTAAATATATTTGTTTGTTTATTTGAAGATAGGTCTAAGATAGGTATATTCACCTGCAAAATTTAATGGGTATACGTGTGTACAGGGGTACAATATTACTCAATGTTAGATGTGTTTTTAATATTTCATTGATATAACTTTTTAAACAGTCATATTACAAAACCGTAAAACATGGTAAGAAATTAATAAGTTTGTCTATTAAAAAAATGAAAAATAAAATATGAACAACGCAAAATACTAAGGTGCAGAAATTTTTCGTGTGGTAATACCGATGGCAAAACTATTTCTTCACTAAACCCCTCTTGCACATTATTTCTAGGAATCGACCCATTTACTTTGTCTGGTCAGAATTCGACTTCTCGAAAATCAAATTTTAACATTGTTTTCGTAATGCTGACAATAAAAACCTTTGCTTTTTTTCTTTTGTTTTCTGGTGGTGAAGAGTAGAAGATTGGTAGTTGGAATTTGGTCTCTAGGAAGTCCAATTCCAACCTCCATTTTACGCTTTTGGAGTGTGAAACGCCACTAGAATTTGGTTCTCATTGGGTGAATTCAGAGATAAGTTGCTATTCTTTTTTTTGATAGTAGGGAGTGGGAAAGAAGAATGAAAGAAAATAGAATAAAATAAATTTAGAAAAAATTGTAGACAGAAATTTATTTAAAAAAGTGAAATAAACTTGGAGAGAATAAATTTAAAATGGTTTGAGAAAAAATTAAAAATTGTGTAAGGTGGAATTTAATTTGGTTTTGTAGAAAATTTAAATTGAAGGAAATAAAAAATTTAGTGGATATTTATTGTTATTGACGAATTAAAATTTTGAAAGAAATTTAAAAAGTACCGTACAAAATATAAAATGAATAAAAGTATATGTAGTGTAATTTTTATTTTTAAAAAATGAAAAAAAGAGAAAAAATATTTAATAGTAAATAAAATGTATTAAAAATTGAACTAAAATTTGGAAGGTTTTTTTTTTTCTTTATTTGTAAGAGAGGGGAGGGGGAGAGAATAATGTAGTGGTGAGCATGGGATAATTTGTTTTTGTTATATTTTTAAAATTAAAGTTATGATTATTACTAGATTGAAAATGATAATAAGGATGGTGACGACGAGAATAACGATAAAATAAAGATTATTATGAAAAAACGGTGATACTAGTAGAAAAAACATACATTAGTAGAAAAAACATATATTTTATATCAGTTTTGGAAGATATTTTTCATCAGTTCTAGAACTGATGTCGATGAAGGGGATGTAGAATGTTTTCGGCATTTTTCGTCGGTTTTATAACTAATGTAGTATGTGTATATATCACATCGATTGATAAATCACAAATGTAAAATACCAATCCTGAGAACATTCAGGAGAAGATACTATAGTGGTTGTGACTCCCAATCAATTTAGTATCTACCATATTACATCTATTGTGAGTAAGAACCGATGTAATATCTCTATTTTTTCAAAATAGAATAAAATTTTTCAAAATATTTGATAGATCTCTAATCCATACAAGGGAACACCACAGAAAATTTCAAACCTTTTTTTTTTACAAGTATAGATATGTGAAACAGACAAAATATGTCAAAAATACTGAAAAAATAAAAAATAAATAGTAAACGATGAAATTTTGAAAAAAAAAGAATAGATTCTAAATCACTTTCATTTTTGGAACGTCTCAATTCGAACTCTCTATAGAAAGTTATGGCCATTTTGAAGTTTTTTTCGTCCTAAATTTTGGCAACTTGAAATCTATGATAAATCTATAAAATGTAAGAACTCTACCATAAAATATACACTAAATCAAGTTCTTGCTAAAAAATTTGGGTCAAAAATAAATTTCTAGCTATTTTTAATTAATTTTACAAAAGTATTAACCTCTTGGAAAGACAAGCGGCAAGGGATGTTGAACCAAGCATTCACAATGGAGAAAGACTCACACATCAAGTGTATAACATCCTTAAAAACCTATAACATAAAAATAAGTTAGCAAACCATCTATGTCGAAAATACTAAAGAAAGTGGATGAAGGCAATGAATAAACCAAATGAGTGTGAGTGAGAGTGAAAACAAGGACAATGCAAGAGCACAGAACACAAGTAGTAGAAAACAAACCAAAGAGACTCGGCGGCACGAGAGAAAGAAAAATAATAAAAGAAGTGAAAATATTAGATTAATATTTGTGAACTGAAAATAGAAAAAAATATATATATTTTTTATTTTTCTATGTTTAGTTTGGACCTAGGAAAGGAATGAGCTTGTCTCTTATTATGAAAATAAAGAGAAAAACAAAGATGAACAAACGACATGAGAATGAATATATACTTTCTGTTTTTTTCTGTGTATTTCATTCAAAATAAAGACCTGAATATATACAAGTACTGTACCCATTCTAGGTATAGCTAAATAAAGAAAACAAAATAAAATTATTACAATCTGATAATGTCATAAAAACAAATAAACATAATTGATGCCATAAAGACAAAATCAAATAATTAGTTTCCTTCTAGAAGCCTTCTATCCATATCTTCTGAAACTCCCTCGCAAGTTGGGGAGCAAATATTGATGAGACCCAACTTGGAACAAATAATCTTGAAAGACTGAGGACCTAAGGCTTTAGTATAAATGTCTGCTAGTTGCTCTGTGGTGGAAATGGGAAGCAAATGAATGAGACCCTTTTTCAACTTTTCTCTAACAATATGACAGTCTATTTCTATATGTTTGGTGCGCTCATGAAACACTGGATTTGCTGCAATATATCTTGCTGAGTCATTGTCACAATATAAAAGAGATGGTTGCTCAAAAGGAACTTTCAAATCTTGAAGAAGATAGACTAGCCATTGAATTTCACAAGTAACAGTGGCCATTGCCCTGTATTCAGCTTCACAGGAACTTTTTGATATTGTTCCTTGTTTTTTTGATTTCCAAGATATAAGGGAATTTCCAAGATACACACTAAAACCAGTCACTGATTGTCTTGAATCACTACAGGTACCCCAATCACTATCACAAAAAGCTTTGAGATGGGCAGAACTGCTCGATGAGAAAAATAGGCCAAGACTTGG